>Ga0206949_1066_pt1 | contig 39742 bp, 36 predicted proteins | sample Alteio_BWOrgHeat_40_FD_153240 | JGI IMG/M metagenome (GOLD analysis project Ga0206949, IMG submission 153240) | Enriched cells from forest soil in Barre Woods Harvard Forest LTER site, Petersham, Massachusetts, United States -... | ecosystem: Environmental > Terrestrial > Soil > Temperate forest >...
CTGGCTTAGGCCGGAATGAGAAACATGAAAGCGATAGAGGTATATGATAGCTACAATTATGGTCAGGTAGAAGCCATACTTCCACCATGGAGGCAGACTGTTGTCGAGTTCCTGTATACCGTCATAATTGTGGTCAAGCAGTATTTCACGTTCCTTTTCAACCGAGGCAGCTTTATTAAATATATCCCAAAACCAGTTTTTACGTTCAATAGCGACTGCTTTAATGTTAACAGGGTCTTCACCTTTAATTACTTTCAGCAAGACCTGTATGTTCATTGCAAGAAAGAAAATAACCAATAGTTCCAGGCAAAGTACTATCACCAGCAAACAGAAGTCACTGAATGGAAGGCCACTGACTGAATTAGGTATCTGCCAGGCTTTGGTGTCATCGGCATACGCGGATACAGGCAGAAGGAAAGCCAGGAAAAGGGCGACGATAAGACCAGCTTTGTTTCCTCCTTCGTTTCGGTCTTTTCTGTTCTTCTCTTTTACCACACTGCTCAGTTGCAGAAGTGTATGGCCAAGCATACCGATAATAAATAACAGAATCACTACCAAGCCAACAAACATGTATAGGGTAGGGTTGATATTGGTGGCCTTAGTGTCGGAAGCAAGCTCTGCTGCTTTGACCGGTGCCAGGAAAAGTACTGTTCCAATGATGGAAAGAAAAGTTCTAATAGTTTTTCGTTGCATTTTTTGGTTATTTGCTGTGATTATTATTTATTCTCGTTCTCTGGAAAAGGGATGGCTTTCATTGAGTTGATGTAGGACTTGTCAGCCCTTAGCGCCCATGTTGCCACCGAGATAAAAAAGATAAAGAAGATGGCAAGAGATGTCAGGGGAAAGATGCCCACGCCTGTTATCGTTTCCAGATAATGTATGAATTTCATGATCGTGTTATTTTAAAGTTGTTTGTTCAGATAATTTTATATCGGTACCCACACGTTGCAAATAGGCAATGACGGCTATTATTTCTTTCTGGCTTTTGGCAGTGATCTTGTCGGTTGCCAGAGTCTTTACAATCCCATCGGCTTGTTTCATCAGATCGGCATTGGCGCGTTTGTCGTAGCCACGCTCGTAAGGTACCCCGAGTGTTATCATGGCGCGAATCTTGGCTGCGGTGGTTCCAGTGTCAATATTGTCGGTAAATAACCATGGGTAATTGGGCATTATTGACCCAGGAGAAATACTTGATGGCTCATACATGTGGTTAAAGTGCCAGCTATTTGGATATTTGCCACCTATACGCGCCAGGTCTGGCCCGGTACGTTTGCTGCCCCACTGGAAAGGATGGTCATAGACGAATTCACCAGCCTTGGAATATTCTCCATACCGCACTACTTCGCTTCTGAATGGCCGTATCATTTGGCTGTGGCAGAGATAACATCCTTCACGTACATATATGTCTCTGCCTTGCAGCTCAAGCGGCGTATAAGGCTTTACACTTGCTATGGTTGGAATATTTGATTTGACCATAAAAGTGGGTATCATCTCTATCATCCCGCCTATTGCTACTACTATGAGGCTGCCAACCAACATAAACATAGGCCTGCGTTCTATCCAGCTATGCCAGTGCCTGTTAGGTTGCGGTGTATACTCTTTTGTCAGTGCGGGCGCCTCTGCAGGTTCGTCGTTAAGCACATTGCCCATTTTTACTGTCCTGTACAAATTATAGCACATTATCAGCGTGCCTATGAGATACAATACCCCGCCAACACCGCGCATAGCATAAAAAGGAGCCATTTGCTTTACTGTATCCATGAATTGATATTTCAGCGTGCCTTCCGCAGTAAACTCTTTCCATGCTAGACTTTGCATAAAGCCGGCCCAATACATAGGCACGGTATAGAGTATAATGCCCAGTGTGCCGATCCAGAAATGCCTGTTGGCCAACTGAACAGAATACAATTTGGTACGGAATATTTTAGGGATGAGATAGTAGAGCACACTAAACGTGAGGAAGCCGTTCCAGCCAAGGGCGCCAACGTGAACGTGGGCGATTGTCCAGTCTGTAAAGTGGCTGATAGCGTTCACGCTCTTCAAACTCAGCATAGGGCCTTCAAAAGTGGCCATACCATAGGCTGTAACTGCTACGACCATAAATTTGAGCACCGGGTCGACGCGTACTTTATCCCATGCACCGCGAAGTGTAAGCAGGCCGTTGAGCATACCGCCCCATGATGGTGCTATGAGCATGATGGAAAACACAGTGCCGAGCGATTGCGCCCAATCGGGGAGGGCTGTGTAGAGCAAGTGGTGTGGCCCGGCCCATATATACAGGAATATAAGTGCCCAGAAGTGAATAATGGACAGGCGGTATGAATAAACAGGCCTTTCGGCTGCCTTAGGCAGAAAGTAATACATGAGGCCCAGGTATGGAGTGGTAAGAAAGAAGGCAACTGCATTGTGGCCATACCACCATTCAACCAGGGCGTCCTGCACACCGGCATACCAGGAATAAGACTTAAACAAGGTGACAGGTAGTTCAACCGAGTTTACAATATGCAGCATAGCTACCGTAACAAACGTGGCAATATAAAACCAGATTGCTACATATAAATGCCGTTCTCTGCGCTTCAAAATGGTACCAAACATGTTCCATCCGAAGGCAACCCATACGATTGCGATCAGGATGTCTATTGGCCATTCGAGTTCGGCATATTCCTTGCCGGATGTAAAACCCATTAACAGGGTTATCGCTCCCAGGACAATAATTGATTGCCATCCCCAAAAGTGGAATTTGCTTAGCTTGTCGCTGAACATGCGTGCTTTGCACAGTCGCTGAAGCGAATAATACACACCCATAAATATGCCGTTGCCTACAAAAGCAAAGATCACGGCATTGGTGTGTACCGGTCTTACCCGGCCAAAAGATGTGGGTGCAGTTCCAAAGTTCAAATTGGGATAAACGAGCTGAAAGGCTGCCAGGATACCGGCGAGCATTCCAACGACTCCCCAAAACATTGTTGCATAAGCAAACCACGTTACAATCTTATTGTCGTAATAAAACTTCTCATTTTGAGTAGTAGTAACATTTACGGTCATATTCATATTCTATTGGTGTGTATTGTTTTTTACTGAATCGTCGTCAAATAGTATGCGCATTGAAGCTCCCTTTATGTCGCTATACTGATCTGTATAGACGCTCCAGATAAATGCTCCGAGAAAAGAGCCGGCAACTAATACGCTTATTATTACCAGGATGAAAAATGCACTCATAGTAAATTATTTTGAACAAAATTATATGCTGGCAATCCGGCGTTTTATGACCTGGCTCAACACAAAACCTGATTATGGTCATGGTTAATGATCCCATGCAGACAGATGTCGGGTAAACTATTTCCGGATATCATAATGCAGGTACATCGCCGTTATTCATGAATTTTAACTTTGATCAGTTCCCGGGTATGAAAAGGGCAATAATGAACTTCTTCCTTGCCATCTTTATTTTTATCGAACCATATACAGTCGAGCATGTCATCTCTGTATTCATTTGCATATACATCAAAATGCCTGCCTCTTATGGTCATGTCCGGACCACCTGATATAAGCCGGGCCTTATCTCCGACAACAAATTCTGGTGCCATTTTTTTTGTCAAATTTAGTCTTGCTGATAAGCGTATAACATGACCATCATCATAGCAAAAAATGTTTCTTGTCAGGAGCATCGGGGAACATGCAGATGCCTGGTAGCTTCGGGCAGAGGCCAGTTGATCCGTCCGGCATGAGGTAAACATGATATGAATCAGCTATTGCAGCTGACAACGGTCATGTGTCGGGCTTCGCTTAGCTGGTAAATTTGTAAAAAAAATAAAGCATATGAATAAGATAAACATCAGTCATGTAAATAACATGCACAACCAGTGGCTACGCACTTTGACTTTTTACAAAACAGAGTTTGCGATCCAGAAAGGACTATTAACGGAGATTGCAGGTAAATATACCGGCGCCGATGTGTTGAAGGAAGTAGAGCACCTGGAAAATCAGTTTAAAATTCAGAGCGACAACATTGACAAGATATCTCATGAGATACATGGCAACATCAGCCAAATTGCGCAACAGGCCCATCAGTCAACAGCCGGTTATATAGATGATGTATTGGTTAAAGAACACACAAACCTGGGTGTGAAAACTGATGACCAGACCAAACTATCAGCTGAGTTGGTTAAGGAATTCAGAAGATTTGCAGAGAAGACAATGTAAAAATGGTGAGTGGTGAGGGCGGGGCTTTTTTGCTCCGTCGAAGGGTTCCTGAAATATGGAACCCTTTTTTTATTGGATGCCATTGATGATATTAATGCGTTCGATTTATTTGAGAAGCAGTTCACGGAATAATGCAATTAGATTTAGCGGGCTGCTGTAGGCTTCTATTCGTGAGTTCTTATTGCCAGGCCTTTTCGCCAGGCTATGAGGTTACTTAGCCCGCTTGACAATATAACGATGCTTAGTGTGCTGCAAGGCATAAGTATGGCGGCCAGTACCGGTCTCATAGCCCCAGTCATAGCAAAATATAGTCCGGCACAATTGTAGAAGATAGATATAACAAAGCTGATATTGATAATGATCCTGCACCATTTGGACAGATCAAGGAGGGCCTGTAATAAAGAGACATTTTCCGCTTTCAGAATGGCATCGCATGCTGGGGTAAAGTTATTTACATCGGCAGCCAGGGTTATGCCCACATTGCTTTGCTGCAGTGCTCCCGCGTCGTTAAGCCCATCGCCTATCATTATCACCTTTTCTCCTTTTGCCTGCAACCCGTTTATGTAGTTGAGCTTGTCAACCGGCTTCTGCTCAAACATTAGATTGCTACCGTTGCCAAACACCTGCTGCATTTGTGATTTTTGATTCGCATTGTCGCCTGAAAGCAGTGACAGGGAATAGAACTTTTTCAATGTGCCAATGAGGAATGGAATAGCGCTGCGAAGAGCAGACCGCATATGGATGTTGCAGATGTTTCTTCCAAGGCGTATGTAAACGGTGGCCTTTTCGTTCCTGTCGATGCCTACGAATTCAGCGGAGCCTACTTGTAAAAGCATTCCTCCGTAGAATGCCTCTATGCCTTTCCCAGGTATTTCCTGCCAGCTTGTTAATGGCAAAGCTGTTGTTTGGCCAAGCCATGCTGTCAATGTTTTACTTATGGGATGGTTACTTTGCCTTACTACGGAAAATACAAGTATTTTTTCAGCGTCATTTAGCTGGTAGCCGCTTACTATTATGTGACTATTCGTTCCGTCTGTGACCGTGCCGGTCTTATCAAAAACTATGTGGTTGGCTTTAGTCATCTGCTCAATGACAGTGGCATCGCGCAGGTAAAGGCCATTTAGTCCAAATATTCTGAGGATGTTGCTGTTAGTAAATGTGGCTGCCAGCAGCAGGGCACAAGGGCACGCAACAATGAGCATGGCGGAGACACTGGTGATGATCTTTGATGGATCGTGCAGCCACCAGTAAGCGGCAGTTAACGCGGCCAGGGAAAAGAGCACTGCCGTAAAATATTTGCTCAAGAGTTGAATAGTACTGCCTTTTTTATTGTCCTCCGCTTTGTTTTTCCGGAATGCATAGTGATTCCACAGTGAAGTAAGGTAACTGCCTGCAATAGGTTTTACAACGTGTATTATCAGTTCTTCGCCAATTTGCCGGCCACCGGCATATACCATATCTCCTTTGAGCACCGGCACTGGTTCTTCCTCCCCGGTAACAAAGCTATAATCTATTAGTGCATTATCATTGAGTACAATTGAGTCTGCCGGTACTATTTCTTCATGATGCAAGATCACGGTGTCGTTTTCTTTCAGGTCGCCCAGCTGCCTGGTTTCGTTGCCCGTTGGTGTTTGTACGGTTACTGCAATCGGGAAGTAGGATTTATAGTCCCGTGTGAAAGACAACGACTGGTACGTTCTGTCTTGGAGTACACGGCCGGCAAGCATGAAGAACACAATGCCGCTCATGCTGTCCAGGTAACCGGGGCCGGTATTGCCCAGTATCTCATAGATACTACGGGAGAAAGTGATGATCAGCGCCAGTACTATGGGTGCATCAATGTTGAGGGTTTTCTGTTTCAATCCGCCCCAGGCGGTCTTGTAAAATTCTGATGCCGAATAAAAGAATACAGGCAGTGAAAGTAGTAAGTTCAGGTACCTGAAGAGATGCATGTATTGACTTTCTATCCCTAGTTTGCCGCCCAGGTATTCGGGGAAGCTCATCATCATGATGTTGCCGAAGCAAAACCCGGCCACGCCAAGTTTTATGATCTTCTTCTTATTGTAGGGTTTCGCCTTCTTCACACTAACATCGTCAAGGGATATGTAAGGCTCGTAACCTATTGTTGTAAGCAGTTCGACCAGGTTGCGGAATGTTGTTTTTTTTCTGCTGAAATGTATACTGACCTCTTTGGTGGTAAAGTTGACCCGGCTCTCGCTCACACCCGGATCCATCCTGTTTAAATGTTCCAGTAGCCACATACACGAACTGCAATGAATGGAAGGTATATACAGACTTACGATTGTTTTGTCTCCGTTTGTGAATTGATACAGTCTATTGCAGATAGACTCATCATCTAAGAACGAATATTTGTCGTTCCGTATCGGTTTTATTTGAGAAAGGCCGGGATGGGATTGCAGGGTATAATAATTGCATAGCCCATTTTCTTCCAGCAGCTCATACACCAACTTACATCCCTGACAACAAAATACATGATCATCCACGCGGACCTTATCCCCAATGCATGCTGCACCGCAGTGGAAACACACGGGTGCCGTAACTGTCTTTCGTGGCGGGAGAAGTGTGTCGCTATTTGCCAGGTACATTTATTGCTTTTTGTGCTTCGATAACCTTAGGAATCAGATAGTTTTCTTCAAGAAAAAATAGTTCTACCATATCGCTTTCTATTAAAGCGAGCAGATTTCTCAGTATCCTGTATTGATCGGGGAAAAGTGTTTCGGCATATAATGGCAGGGATAATAGCTGCAGATCGCTCTGAATACTTTTTAAATTTTTTACAGCCGCAGAAAGGTCGAATAATTGAACATCGTGATTGAGTTTACAGCTCCCGGTGCAATTTGCACAATCGTGATCGCCTGTAACCTTTTCTACCAGCCCATTTAAGTATGGGATGAAACGGTCCCGACGCTCTCTCAACGACCCTGCAATTCTATCAAGAACGGACTGACACTGTTTGAGGTAAGCATCATCTATTTTCAGGGGGGCAAGACTCTTTATTTTATCAGTCTGTTCAGACACATCAGTACATAGCCGTTCAATGCTTTCATAGTATTCAACCCTCAGCTTTTCGATGAGGTCTGGCAATGGTAAATTTGAATGTTGACCCTTTATATTTATCATTTTAAAAGTTTCTTTTGATCGTTAGTATGCTTTCGGGTCAGATGCGTACCGCCAATGGCAGCATACGGTATTGCTTTTCGTATTGTTCTCCCTGTGAAATAGTATGTGTTTTTTCAGATATTTCCCGGATGACTTGATCAAGCTTCTCGCTTGCCGTTTTAATGCCGTCTAAAATGATGGCGTTATCCTGGTCGGTAGGGTCGTTGTAGTTTAGCAGTGGCATAAGGCCCATGATATTTGCCAGGGGGGCTCTTACTTTGTGAGACTGAATCCATGCTATTTCTGAGAGCACGCTATTTTGCCCTTCCAGCTTTTTTTTGTCATCTGAGATACGCTGCAGCATTTTTTTCTGGTCAGTAATGTCTGTGAAGTAGATGGATGCACCGTTAGCGGTGGGGTATACTTTGTATAGAAACCATTTTTCCAGAATGGTACAGTACTCTTCAAAACTTACGTCAACACCAGCACTCATGGCCAGTACACACTGATTGAAGAAATCTTTCTGAATGGCAATATGCGCAACCTCCCAGAAGCTTTGTCCAATAAGTTCAATGGTGTTGTTGCCATAGATAGCCTGAAAAATTTTATTCACAAACGTTAATTTGAAGTCTTTGTCTATTGCAAAAAAGCCATCGTTAATGCTGTTGAGTACATTTTCCAGTTCGCGTGCTTTTTTCTGCCTTTCTATTTCAGCTAATGTTTCATTCGTAACATCTTGTGTGATGCCGCTGACTACGTTAGTTTTTCTCTGTTTGTCGTACAGTAATTTGCCTTTTGCGTGTAAGTATCTTATTTCTCCGTTTTTGTGAAGTACGCGAATGTCACAAACTGTATGCCCCAGGGTAGTTACTTCTTCCATGTGTTCGTAAAACTTTGTTCTGTCGTCAATATGAATTGAACCAAAGAATGTATTCTTGTCGCTTAACATTTCATCAGGGCGGTATCCAAAAACTGAAAAACAGGCTACGTTCACATATAGGATGTCGTGCGTGTTGGCGTCTATTGACCAAACCACCTCGTCAATCGAATTAAGCACAATATCAATCTCTCTCTTTTGATTGGAAATGGTCGCTTCTGATTGAATATTTTTGATCTCTATGATGTATTGACATACTAAGGCGGTGAGTAGAAGGATTGAAAATTCTATAACAGAGTCCAGATCCTTTTCTGCTAAAAACTCGTTCAGACTGAACAGATAACTGGCAATAATAATAACCATTATGGCGGCCGCAAGCCCGATCTTTCTGTATTTCACCTCTTCATAAAATGAGCGGGCCATGGGTAATACGGTATACAGGAATACTGCGGTAATAGCGGCGCAGATGAAGTGTATGCCATCTGTTTGCAATATTTGACTATGTATGTCTGTAACGGTATGATCCGCTATAAAAAGACCTGCGATCAAAGCAAGTACAACATATAGTCTATTTCTAAGAATTACTTTCATGCGCTCAGAAGAATACGTTGTGAGCGTAGCTGGTAAGTTGTCTGACGTTGATGTACCCGATTCTTTTTTCAAATACATGAGTAAATAGATTTCTGTTGTGAAATGATAGTGCAATTTGGAGAATTGATAAACGTTAATAAATGACCTTCGTCAGTCATTTGCAGAATTTGCGTCATGCCTTGTCCGTTTCTTCAGCTGTTTCAAGGATTTCCGGCTGCGCTTTCCTGATGGCATTGATACCGCCTTCCAGGCTGCTACAAATCGGAATCCGTTGGCAAGCAGGAATGAGGCTGCTATCATGGACCTGTAACCGCCGGCGCAGTAGATAAGCCAGCTATTGTTTTTGTCGAGGCCGGCGATCCTGCCTTTTAACTCATTCAATGGTATATGCGTAGAGCCTGATATATGGTCCCGGGATACTTCGAGCCTGTTCCTTACATCAAGCAGATCATAATTGAAGTTTATCGCCAATTTTGACATATCAGCTCCACTCACGGTAAGAATGTGCTCATACTTGTATTTTTGGGTGAACCATGTATCCATGCCACCATTCAGGTAGCCAAGCACATTGTCAAATCCTATTCTCGCCAGCCGCTCAATAGCTTCCTTTTCCTTGCCTGGATCAACGATTAGTAATATGGGTGCTTCTGGCGAGATAAAGAGCCCTGCCCATACTGCGAAATCACCGTTTAGCCCGATATTCAATGCTCCTTCAATAAATCCGGCAGCAAATGCTAATGGGTCCCGCGTATCTAACACTACGGTGCCCGGGCGTCGCAGGCTATTGAATTTGCTTAACGAAAGAGGGGTTAGTGACATCTTCAGCACGCTATGATATAATTCTGTACCTTTTTTGTTGAGCACAGCGTCTTTGAAGAAATAACCGGGGGCAATGGGAAGATCAGCGGTGACTGCCTTGATAAACTGGTCTTTGTCTTCTATAAGCAGCGCGTAGTTTGTGGACCGCTCCCCGCCAATAGTGGAAAAAGATGATGATCCGATGTTTTTTCCGCAAGCCGAGCCAGCACCATGTCCCGGATAAACTATTGTTTCATCGGGCAACGTTTTTATTTGACTCTGCAGAAAATCATACATCATCGCAGCCAGTGTTTCCTTCGGTAGGTTTCCGCTCAACAGGTCGGGCCGCCCAACATCGCCCACAAAAAGCGTATCGCCCGTGAACAAATACCTGGAGTCGCTGTTTTTGTCGCTGAAAAGGAAACAGGTGGATTCAATGGTGTGGCCGGGTGTATGCAGTACTTCTATTTCTGAATTGCCGACGCGGAGTACCTCGTGATCAGAGGCGATATAGGCTTTGTATTCGGGCATAGCATTGGGGCCGAATACGATGGCTGCACCCGTTGCGTTGGCAAGGTCTATGTGGCCTGAGACAAAATCGGCATGAAAGTGAGTTTCCAGTATATACTTAATTTTGGCGCCGCGTTCTTTAGCCAGTTCTAAGTATGGTTCTGGATTTCTGAGTGGGTCTATAACTACCGCTTCTTTGTCGCTTTCGATGTAGTAAGCTGCATGAGCGAGGCAATTAGTATACAACTGTTTGACGTACATAGTGTGCTTTTTTTGTGAAGACTGCTGGATTAGCGTCGAATTCGACAAAAATAGGAGAAGGCTATGCCCTAAAATATGATCATGGTCATGTAAAAGGTTGATGGTCATCAACTTGAGGTTGTCCCACCTCTGCCATGCAGACAACGGTTTTACCTATCGGAGAAAAAATGGTTATGCCGGAGCGTTAAAGGGATAATATCTGCTATATTCGCCGGCAGATAACAGAGCAAATGCATACCCTGGTACAATTACAGAGCGGCGCGCTGAAAGGAGCAGTTTCATTGAACCTGTCTGAGGAGCTTTCTCATTTTCCGAGGGAGATATTTGAACTTGCAGATACGCTCGAAGTTCTGGATTTGTCGCGCAATAAACTGGCTGAACTGCCGGCGGATATGGGGCGGCTGAAGAAATTAAGGATACTTTTTTGCTCGGAGAACCAATTCACAGTACTGCCGGAAGTGCTGGCCGATTGTCCGCTACTGGATATAGTTGGGTTCAAGGCCAATCAAATAGCGCATATACCTGCAAGAGCCCTTAACCCTAACCTGCGCTGGCTGATACTTACCGACAACGAGATAACCAAACTGCCGGACACGATAGGGGGCTGCGCCCGGATGCAAAAACTGATGCTGGCGGGTAACCGACTGAGCGAACTGCCGGAAGCGCTGAGCCAATGTAGCAATTTAGGGCTATTGCGCATATCGGCCAACCGGCTGGAGGCGCTGCCTGAATGGCTGCTGCGGATGCCGAGGCTGGGGTGGCTGGCTTTTTCTGGAAATGTATTTAGCAGGCGGGCAGACAGCAGGGACGATCTGCCCTTCGTGGGCTGGCATGAGCTACATTTGCATGAGCTGCTGGGCGAAGGGGCATCGGGCGTTATATACAAAGGGACAAAACATTACGAGGCTGAACCAAAAGAGGTGGCCGTGAAAATATTTAAGGGCGCGGTAACGAGCGATGGATTGCCGGAGGATGAAATGAATACGTTTATAGCAGCCGGCAGGCATGCGGGACTGGTGCCGGTAATAGGGCAGATAGCGGCCCACCCTGACGGTAAGAAGGGCCTGGTGATGGAACTGGTAGGCGCTCACTATAGGAACCTGGGCCTGCCGCCGAGTTTTGAAAGTTGCACACGCGATGTCTTTACACCCGGAGCCGCTTTATCTGCAACACAGGCGCTGAAGATAGCCGCTACCATTGCATCGGTAGCCAATCAACTGCACCGTAACGGCATTATGCATGGCGACTTGTATGCCCACAATACATTAGTGGACGACAAGGGCAATACGCTGCTGGGCGATTTTGGTGCGGCATCGATGTATGAAACAACAGACGAGCGGCTGGCGCGCTCATTAGAGCGGATAGAGGTATACGCTTTTGGCTGCCTGCTGGATGACCTCGTTTTTTTGTGTGGCGGACATGAGGAATTGGAGGCACTGCGGAATGCATGTATGGCGCCTGATGTGCTGTCGCGGCCGGCCTTTGAAGAGCTGGACGGTAAACTGGCCAACATGGCGTGCTGAAATCTATTATTTCAATAAGTAACTTTACCTGTGATGAAGACTGCATACCTGCTACTGGGCAGCAATGAAGGCAATCGAACCGAGTGGCTGAAGCGAGCCATAGCGCTCATAGATGAAGGCTGTGGGGCAATAATGAAACAATCGGCGGTGTATGAAACGGCCGCCTGGGGCATAACAGCGCAGCCTGACTTCCTGAATATGGTGGTGGAAGTGGAAACGGACCTGGCGCCTGCAGATCTGCTTGCCTGCGTGCTCCATGTTGAAAACCAGCTTGGGCGAAAAAGGGATGTAAAATGGGGCCCGCGCACTATAGACATAGATATATTGCTGTATGGCAGTGAAATAATAGACCAGCCGGAATTGAAGGTGCCACACCCATACCTGCAGGAGCGCCGTTTCACGCTCGCACCGTTGGCGGAACTGGCCCCTGATTATATTCACCCTGTGCTGCACCAAACCATTAATGAACTACTGGCGGTATGCCCGGATGAGTTGGAGGTGAGACGTAAGGGAGCGCTATAAAGCTCGAATTTCCAATTTATTTAGAAAATCCAATTTATTTGACAAAATAGTCCTAATTTAGCCTTGTGAACCACAAGGGCGACTATTTCAGGAATTCCATAGGCATAAAAACGGCCCCGCTGGTCATGTACCTTGACATGAACAGCTACTTTGCCAGTTGTGAGCAGCAGCGGCACCCAGAACTGCGTGGCAAGGCGGTAGGGGTGCTTACGTATGATGGTCCGAATGCGGCAGTCATAGCTGCATCGATAGAAGCCAAGAAATTTGGAATAAAGACGGGAATGCGGTTGGGCGACTGCCGCTTGCTGTGTCCCCACCTGATAACCACGGTGACGCACCCTGCCTGGTACCGGCAGATACATGTGGACGTGATGAACATACTGCGCAGCTACTGCGACGATGTGATACCTAAGAGCATAGACGAGGCTGTGGCCAATTTTCACTCATACTACCTGGTATATAAAGACCTGACGGAGGTAGCGAGACAGATAAAGGCGGATATAGCCCGGAAATATGACTATCTAAAATGCTCGATAGGGATAGCGCCAAATTCATTCCTGGCGAAGGTGGGCACGGAACTGCAAAAGCCGGATGGGCTGGTGGTGATCACCCCGGAAAATATAGACGAACACCTGGCCAAAATGAAACTGACGGACCTGCCCGGTATAGCCAGTGCCAACGAACGCCGGCTGCGTATGATAGGTATACAGACCCCGGTTGAGATGCGGCATTCGTCGGCTGCGCTGCTGCGCAAGGCGTTTGGCGGGGTAGTGGGTGACTACTGGCACCGGCGGCTGAATTTTGGCGAGGTGGATATGTATAGCAAAACGGAAAACCGCACGATGAGCGCCACCCGTACCATGAGCCGGCAGCAGAGCAGCGACCGGCAGCAACTGGAATCTATGGTGATATCGCTATGCACACGGCTGGAACAGCGGATGGTGAAAAGCGGAACTTTTTGCCGGGAGGTGTACTTCAGTATAAAGTACCGGGACAATACTAGGTGGGAGACCACGATAAAGCTGGCTGACCCGCTGCAGGACGCTGTGGAAATGCGCAGCTACATCAACGAGCGCATCAGGGAATTTGAACGGAGCAGGAACGTAGCTACCGTGTTCACAGACAAAACAACGAACCTGACGATAGCCATACAGTCGTTTGTGAAGGATACGGTGATGCAATACAGCTTGTTTGACAACCGCATGAAGAAGGACGTACTGCGCAAGGTAGTGTACCAGATAAAGGACCACTATGACCAGAAAAACATAGTGCGGAAGGGCAGTGAAATGTTTAGTCCGTATGTGATGAAGGATGCTATTGGATTTGGTTCGGTAAGGGATATGGGGCTGAACAAAGACGGGCAGGTGAAGAACAAGCACATGCTGGAAGAGGATGAGCAGCCGGGGCAGCCGCGACAGGTGGTGATAAAGCGTAAAGAACCGGTGGTGCAGCCAGTGGAGGAGGAGATATTTAACGATATATGGGATGGCGAATGAGGCGCAATAAAAGGAACAACATTATTCACAACATACCAGAGAGGAGAGTAAGTTATGATAAACCAGGTAGCTAACGACAGAATGGAAAAGGGAAGGGGTGCGCAGTATAACCCCAAGAATAAATTTCTGAAGGGGGAGTATGTGCAGGAGCATGTGGAAGGCATAGACGACTGGGAGCAGGAGAAGCGGGAAACTGAGTACATCTATGACGACAGCAAGACGCTGGTGAACAAAGTGACGAGCCCAGATGTGGGCATGATGTATTCGGCCAATCCCTACCAGGGCTGTGAGCATGGGTGCATCTATTGTTATGCCCGCAATTCGCATGAATACTGGGGGTATAGTGCGGGTGTGGATTTTGAGAGCCGCATAGTAGTGAAGAAGAATGCGCCGGCGCTGCTGCGCAAATTCTTCGACAATAAGAACTGGGAGCCTGCGTCTATATCGCTGAGCGGCAATACAGACTGCTACCAGCCCATAGAACGCAAAATGAAGATCACAAGGGCGCTGCTGGAAATATGCCTGGAGTACCGCAACCCGGTGGGCATCATATCGAAGAATGCGCTGGTGCTGCGCGATATGGACATCATACAGGACCTGGCAAAAATGAACCTGGTGCGGGTGTTCTCATCTATCACTTCGTTGGATGAAGACCTGCGCAGGGTGCTGGAGCCACGTACGGCATCGTACCGGTCGCGGCTGAAGGTAGTGGAGACGCTGGCCAAAGCTGGCGTGCCAACAGGGATAATGAACGCGCCGCTGATACCGGGGCTCAATGATATGCACATGCACGATGTATTGAAGGCAGCCAGTGAAGCTGGCGCTCTGTGGGCTGGGTACACTGTGGTGCGGCTGAACGGCGCCATAGGGGGGATCTTCAAAGACTGGTTGCATAAGACATTTCCCGACAGGGCAGATAAGGTATGGCACCAGATCAGTGAGTGTCACGACGGGCAGGTGAATGACAGCCGCTGGGGAAACAGGATGAGCGGCGATGGGAAATTTGCCGAGCTGATAAAAACACAGTTCCAGATATACTGTAAAAAATACCACCTCAATGAAACGCATATGGAAATGAACACCAAGGATTTCAGGAGGCCCAAGGTGGGGCAGTTGCGGTTGTTTTAATGGGATGGAAGCTAGAATTAGATTTTTTAGCTATTTCATCCTTAAATTTGCTCAAAGACGCGATATGACCTTAGCGGAACTGGATCTGAATAAAACATACACTTACGCTGATTATTTCAAGTGGAAATTTGAAGACAGGGTGGAGCTTATAAAAGGGAAACTTTTTAAGATGAGTCCTGCCCCTAATCGTATCCATCAGCAGCTATCGGGTTCTGTGCATGGGCAATTGTGGAGTTTCCTGAGAGGTGGTAAATGCCAGGTGTTTGCCGCTCCGTTTGATGTGCGCCTGCCACGGAAGTCTAAAGAAGATAAAGATATCATAACTGTATTGCAACCGGATATCTGCGTTATTTGCGATCCTGCTAAACTAGATGATAAAGGATGTATAGGCGCTCCGGATATCGTAGTAGAAATACTTTCACCGGGGAATAATTCAAAGGAGCTCAAAAACAAATATGAGGTCTACGAAGAATCCGGCGTGAAAGAATACTGGGTGGTATCTCCACAGGATAATACATTTATTATATACACGCTTATTAATGGCAAATATGACGCATCGAGGCTTATGGTTGCCGGTGATGTGATTACATCTGCTATACTCCCGGGCTTTTCTCTCGACCTTACCGAGTTGTTTGATGATATAAACAAGTAGCTCCGGTGTAGCCTATTTCAGGACGATTCGGAGATAGATTCTGAATGGAATGTTCGTTTTTTTATCTATTTTCACGGCTCCAAGATGTAAACTATGCACGAAATAATAGATTTATTAAAGACATTACTTGCAGACCCTGATAAACTAATGAATTTTATTACAACCCATGGCGGGTTGTATGTGGTGATGTTCATCATATTTGCAGAAACGGGGTTATTTGTCGGGTTCTTCCTTCCCGGTGATTCTATTTTGTTCATTACTGGTATACTCATTGCCAATTCTCCGGCGCCATTTGCCAATGAATTTGTTGACTTGCTGTATTGGGTCTCGTTAATAAGTATTTCGGCCATTGTGGGGAATATGCTGGGCTTCTGGTTTGGCAAGGAAACAGGCCACCTGTGGTTTGAGAAGCGGGATACCTGGCTGTTCAAACAGAAGCATCTGAAACAAGCTCACGATTTTTACGAAAAGAAGGGCAATCTCGCCATCATACTTGGGCGGTTTCTTCCCATAGTGCGCACTTTTGCTCCATTGGTGGCGGGCATTGTGAAAATGGACAAGAAGAAATTCGTGTCGTATAGCATAGTAGGTGCATTTGCCTGGGTCATCAGCATGATACTTGCCGGCTATTTCCTGGGGCATAATGAGTTCGTGAAGAAGAACATTGACAAGATTGTTATTGCGCTGATAGTGGTGACCACTGCTCCTGTGTTGTTCAAAATGATCTTTGGTAAGCACGAACCAACTACAGCGGGTAACGACGGCGGCAAATCATAGTCTATGAAACAAAATCAGAACATCGCGATACTGAGTGTTCCGGTTATTGTAGCCGCCCTGGGCTATTTCGTTGATATTTATGACCTCCTTTTATTCGCATTCATCAGGATAAGCAGCCTCATGAGCCTGGGTTATACACAGGATCAATCTGTGAACATGGGCCTTGATATCATGTCGTACCAGATGGTAGGTCTGTTGCTGGGTGGCATATTGTGGGGTGTGATAGGGGATAAGAGAGGCCGCATGAGTGTACTCTTCGGTTCTATCATTATCTATTCTTTGGCTAACATCGCCAACGGTTTTGCGCATGATATATTTACTTACAAACTTTGCCGCTTCATAGCTGGCATAGGCCTGGCCGGTGAACTGGGCGCGGGCATCACGCTGGTATGTGAGCTTATACCTAAGGAGAAGAGAGGGTACGCGACTTCTTTTGTAGCCGGCGTAGGGCTTACCGGGGCCATACTGGCGTATTTCATTTCCAGGTGGTTTGACTGGCGCATCTGTTATTTTATCGGGGGTGGTTTAGGATTGCTGCTGCTGTGTATGCGCGTAGGTGTATATGAGTCAGGCATGTTTGCTATGGAGAAAAAGGAGCGGATACAGCATGGCAATTTCCTGATGTTCTTTACCAATTACAACAGGTTCAGAAGGTATATGCTGGGCATCATGATAGGTCTGCCTATCTGGTATGTAATGGGCATATTGGTGCAACTGTCGGATAAGTTCGGGAAGCAGTTCGGGATAAAGGAGAAGATCATGCCGGGCAGGGTGATGGTGTATATGTATATCGGTATTTCCATTGCTGATTTCCTGTCGGGTATCCTCAGCCAGCAGTTAAAGAGTCGTAAGAAAGCGCTGTACATTTATTACTTCGTAATGATAACGGGTATCATCCTTTATTTCTTCCAGGCTGGTGGCTCGCTGGCCGGCATGTATACCGTATGCATCATTATGGGAGTAGGCACCGGTTTCTGGGCACTGTTCGTGACCATTGCGGCAGAACAGTTTGGTACCAACCTGCGTGCTACGGCCACCACCACCACACCTAATATGGTGCGGGGATCGCTGGTGATTGTGGCCATATTGTTTGAGTATCTCGAAAACCATTTCAGTTTCATCACCTCAGGGGCTATCACGGGTTGTGTGGTGGTATTGCTTGGTTGCTTTGCGCTATACAAGGCTGATGAAACATACGGCAAGGACCTGAATTTCCTGGAGGAGTAGCCTGACTTCGGAGGCTAAAAATCGAATTATCGGGGTGTTTCGGGAATGGCGGCTATTTCATATCTTGCCCTTTATTCAAAACAATACATGTCCCAAAATAAAACGCTCGGTATTTTAAGCATACCCGTCATTGTGGCCGCACTGGGCTACTTTGTAGATATATACGACCTGCTGCTGTTCAGCATTATCCGCATCAAGAGCCTGAAAGGGCTTGGCCTCTCAGACGCGCTGTGCGATACTGAGGGTAAGTTCATCATCAGTATACAGATGTACGGCCTGCTGCTGGGTGGCATACTCTGGGGCATACTTGGCGACAAAAAGGGGCGGCTGAGTGTGTTGTTTGGATCCATTATCCTTTATTCGGCGGCCAATATCTGCAATGGCTTTGTGCAGACGGTGAACCAGTACGCCCTTGCGCGCTTTATAGCGGGTATAGGCCTGGCTGGTGAACTGGGCGCAGGAATAACGCTGGTGTGTGAGTTGATCCCGAAAGAAACCAGGGGAAAGGCAACCTCAGTGGTAGCAGGTGTGGGGTTAACCGGTGCGGTAGCCGCCTATTTTGTTGCTCATTCTTTCGACTGGCGTATCTGTTATTTTGTTGGCGGTGGACTGGGATTGTGCCTGTTGTTCCTGCGCATACATGTGTTTGAGTCGGGCATGTACCAGAGTATGCAGGAGAAACAAGTAGTGAAGGGTAATTTCCTGATGTTCTTTAATAATGCGCGGCGCTTCAAGACGTATATGCTGGCAATTTTGATAGGCCTTCCCACCTGGTATGTGATAGGCATCCTTATCACGTTCTCAAAGGAATTCGCTAAGAACTTCGGGTTCAATGCCAATGATCCCGTGGATCCAGGCAAGGCGGTGATGCTGGCTTATGTAGCTATTTCCATAGGCGATCTGCTGATAGGTTTCGTAAGCAACTGGCTTCAGAGCCGCAAGAAAGCCTTGTATATATTCTATGCCATAACCGTTATCAGCATTGTCCTTTTCTTCTGCCAGCAGGGAGGTAACTCCACAAGCATGTATGCTATATGTATGCTTATGGGTTTTGGTACGGGTTTCTGGGCATTGTTCGTGACCATGGCGGCAGAACACTTTGGCACTAACTTACGGGCTACTACCGCAACCACAGTACCTAACATGGTAAGGGGTGCGTTGCCGCTGATGATCATACTCTTCAATAATCTGAAAGAGCACTATGGGTATATTAATGCCGGCGCCATCACGGGCGCCATCATTATGACCATAAGCATCATTGCGGTATTTATGACCGATGAAACGTTTGGTAAAGACCTGCATTTTGTAGAGGAATAGGCGCTGCAATATCTCAATGGTCTGAAGCCACTGGATATTGTTCCAGCACTTTTTTCATGTTCTCCAATACCGTGTTCCAGTTCTGAGCGGCATGTTCCTGTTCCTTTGCGTCTTTAACATTATCCTGGGTAATGGTAATAATAGTACGTCCATATTCCGATTCCAGCGTGTAGATCACATTGTTGTAATTCTCGGGTTTATCTTCTTTGCCGCTATTGCCGCTGAGGTAGGTAGTATGCAGCTTCTTCTCTGGGACTATCTCTATTATTTTCCCTTTGTCTTCATAAGGTTTGCCCTGCCAAACCCCTCTATACCTTATGTCGCTGCCTTTTTTCCAGTCGGTGACGGTGTCTGTGCCAAATAAGTATTGCTTTATAATAGCCGGGTCAGTAAGCGCCTGCCATACTTTGGAAATCGGAACATTTATTTTGGTACTGGCTGTAGCTGTTAGTGAGTTTTCCATTTTATCGGATTTTTAGAAAAGCCGCAACAGAATCATGCCAACTGTGCCGACGTTACTACCTTCTAACTGATTTCAGTTTATTTTTCGCGTCTTCATCCAGCTTTTCTATGGCTATGGTAAAAGCGATAGCGCTGATGCTTTTTATATGCTTAGTGAGGAACGCAAGCGTTTGTTTAGGATAGACATTCCCCATCTCCCGTAGCGACCAGCCTACACCTTTCTGAACATAATATTCCTTATCTGCAAGGAGCGGCTCAATTAAAGCCGCTATCTTCTCATACGGTAAGTGCACTTTCAGCGTGCGGCTATAGTAGAGCAGGCTTACCACAGATTGTCTGCGTTTCCACTGGTCTTTATCCTTATTCCAGGCTACCAACTGCTTGTATACCTTATCAGGGTAAGCCTCAAGAATTTTTGAGTTTATTTTGGCAAGGGCATCGCACAGCGGCCAGTCTGTAACGTCATTCTGCCAGGATACCGAGGTTTTCCAAATTGCTGAAAGGAGCTCGGGCTTACTAATGTATTTCTCCAGGAACAGGTACGCATGAAATTTAGGACGAAATTCGTTTGAGTTTTTCCAGACGTAATCCCATAAAAGCAACTGCTCATCGAATGGCAGGTGTGCGGAAGAATAACCTTTCTTAAATGCAGCACGATGTGCAGGGATGACATGGTCGGTTTCCCGTACCCTCAACAACACTTCCTTGTGATGATCTTGAAAATGCTTTTTCCCGCTCATAGCTTAGCTGGCTACCGGTTGTTTGTACACCTTTATCTCGTTGTACAACGTATCGCGCTCCACAGGTATCCTGCCTACAGCGTCTATCATATCACATAACTCTTCTGTACTGAGTGATGGTTTCTGTTCTTCAGCGCCTGCCATAGAGTATATCTTAGTGGTATCGTCTATTGTTCCATCAAGGTCATTTACCCCAAAAGACAAGGTAAGCTGCGCAGTCTGCCGGCCCAGCATTGGCCAGTATGCTTTCAAGTTGCGGAAGTTGTCCATAAACAGGCGGGATATAGCATAGAGGCGCAGGTCCTCTGTTATTGTCGTCTCTGTGATGTGCGACATATCATTGTTCTTATTGCGGAACTTGAGCGGAATGAAACAATTAAATCCACCCGTCTTGTCCTGCAACTGCCGCAGCCGGCTCATGTGGTCTATGCGATGCCCATAGTTCTCAATATGCCCGTAAAGCATAGTAGCATTGGAGTGCATACCCAGGTTGTGCGCCGTTTCATGAATTTTCAGCCACCCATCAGCATCCACCTTGTCTGCACATATAACCTCGCGAACCTCGGGGTGAAATATTTCTGCGCCGCCGCCCGGCATAGATTCCAGCCCTGCTTCTTTAAGTTTTTGCATGCCTTCTTCTATGGTCAGCTTTGCTTTACGTATCATGTAGTCGAGCTCCACTGCCGTAAATCCTTTCCGGTGCAGCTCTGGCCTGTGCGCCCTTATTTTACTCAGCAATTCGCAAAAGAACTCAAAGTTCATTTTGGGATGTACGCCACCTACGATGTGTACTTCTGTAACCGGCTGGCCGTCGTATTTGCGCACTATGTCCATCATCTGTTCCATACCCAGTTCCCATCCGTCATCCCTATGCTTGTACTGCCGGGAATAGGAGCAGAAATTGCACGTGAATACGCATACATTGGTAGGCTCTATATGAAAGTTGCGGTTGAAATAGACCTTGCCGTGATGCAGGCGGTCGGCCACATGGTTGGCCAGTGCGCCGACAAAAGCCAGTTCACCTTTTTCAAATAAAAGAACGCCCTCCTCTTCAGTCAGGCGTTCCTCATTTTGTACTTTTTCTGCTATACGCAGGAGATTGGTATCTAAGTTTGCTTGTTTGAATATTGCTGTAAGCCCTTGCTTCACGATCATTGTAACAAAATTTTCCGGGTAATGTTATTTCCGGAAGCAAAGTTACACTTAACGAAGTAAATACCCTTACTCATTGCTGATAAGTCTATAGAATAAACGTCTTGTGGTGTACCTGTTATCTGCCGGCTGTATACCTGCTGGCCCAGTAGATTTGCCACAGTTAATTGTTTTAGCTGATCGGTAGTACTGGTAAACGATACATTAATTGCCCCGCTTGAAGGGTTAGGCGATATATTTAGGTTTTCGTTCATTCCTACCGGAGTCACGCCTGCATCGGCAGGCCAAAGGAGCAAGGAAGGATTTTGTGTAAGGCTGTAGCTCTCGCCACCTGGTGCTACCATAGACGCCATTACGGCTGCCTGCTGCACCGTGAATAAGCACATGGCAGGATCATCGGTATAATTCATGTAGTCGAGGGTAGATACGCCAATGGGCTGCATCAGGACTCCGCTACTATCTTTACATGCGTCATAAACCGTTCCTCCGGGGATGGTATCGGTTGGTATACCATATTTGTGGTTCGACTCGGGTGGGGTATCGGCAATGCCATCATCTGCGCCACTACCCCATGGGCATCCGCCACCATCATCGCCCCAGGTATGCCATATCTCAAAAAAGTGGCCGATCTCATGGGTCAGTGTCCTGCCTTCATTATACTGGCCGGCAGGGGGGAAGATGAGATCTATAGCATTTGATGTAGTGCCTAATGCAAGGTAAGTGATTGTAACACCTTCGTCATTAAGTGTTGTTGGGGTCGTGTACGACTTTGGATAAGATAGCCCAAGATTGCCGGTAGCATCGGCATAGCAGAAACACCATACATTCAGATATTTGGTAACATCCCATGCGTCCAGGCCACCTGAAGAGGTGCTCTTGGCACTGGAATAATCGCCATAAGCATCTACATAAAAGCCTGCCGGTGTAAGCGGTGTTGTTAACGCCGGCGTAGGCAACAGCAGCACCTCGTATCCGGGTGTTCCCCAGCCAATAGGCTGTGTATGCGCCAGTGCAAAATGAATACCTACATTGCCATACCGCGATTTCCACCCGGATGGAATATTTACTGAATCGGCATTCTGCCTGTTGTAATCACGATTGAGGACTGCGATCTGCGAATCGCAACGGATCGCTATGCCTGCGTAACCGCCCATCTGGGCAAGCTGGTCGGCATCGACCATAATATGGAAGATGACCGGTATGGCGGATACGTCTGTAGTCTTAGCGGCAGAAGATGAATGAGCCTGGAGATAGTTATCTGCAATACCCTGGAGCGACGCCCGCTGCTGTTCAAATTTATCGGCCCATGACGGGTCTTTCGCGATCATTGCGGCTTTCAGATCTTCGATACCACACTTTCTCTGCCCATAAGCAGTGGAAAGAACAAAGCATAAAACCCCACCGAAAATGAATAACGCCTTTTTCATACCTGCCGATTTAAAATACTGACAATAACAAAGTTATCATACTTCAGTGTATAAACGTGTAATACAAATTCATACAAATGTCATGATTAGACTTTATTTGTATAAAAAGGTTTAATATGATGGAGGGTTATTTCTTTTTGCGGCTGTTTATCTCGTCCCGGATGCTGATGGCGCGTACATAGTCTTCCTGTTCCAGAACGGTGTGCAGCAGTTTTTCCAGATCTTCAAGGTTCATGCCCTTCATATCGGTATCAGGTACACGGCTGCTTACGGGTACTGCTGTAGCGGCAGAATCGCCTGCAGGTTCGCCGGTCTCTGATTGTTCGAGGTAGAGGCCTGCTGCTTCCAGTATTTTTTCGTAGGTATAGATCTTACAATTGGCACGCACGGCCAGTGCCAGGGCATCAGATGTACGGGAGTCTATTTCTATTTTATCGCCATCGTGGCGGCACATCAGTTTAGAGAAAAATATACCTTCTTCCAGTTTGTAGATCACCACTTCCGTAAGCTCTATGCCGAAGGTGGTCATGAAATTAGAGAACAGATCGTGGGTGAGCGGGCGGCTGGGCTGCATGCGTTCCAGCGCCACAGCGATAGCCTGCGCTTCGAAACCACCGATGACGATGGGTAAACGACGAAGGCCGTCTACCTCGCCCAGCACCACAGCGTAAGAATGAGTTTGTGTAATACTATGAGATAAAGCTACTATTTCGAGTTCTATTTTTTTCATCTGGCAATCCTTGCTATACTTATCAATTACTTTGTGAAGGTAGTAAATTTTACAAAAAATTCATTCCACCGCAGGTGACCTTAAAAAAGCGTGGGGGCATCCGGTTCCCCGGTTTCCTCGCTTATTTCAGGCACCAGCACTATTTCCTTAGCATCATCGCTCGCGATATAGGTACCAATGGTTTTCCAGCCGGTAACATCTATCGTATCATTAATTGCTACTTTTTCTTCTTTTAAGTCTGTTTTTTTCTTTCCTGTCCTGATGATAATGACCGGTTCAGTCTGCGTTGTAACAAGTTTCAGATAATTGCCTTCGCCGTCTTTAATGAACGAATACTTTGTTTTCAACGTCTGGCTTTCAATCACAAACCGTTTTGCATTAAACTGCTTTGACTTTGCCTCGTAATAAACAGCCGACACTGTCTTTTTGGGGCTGAATTTTTCTATCAGCATGATATTGTCAGTATCATACCTGTTGGTCATTTCATAGTCTGTCAGCTCGTAAGTACCGTCTTTATAAAATACTATTATCCGATCTTTCTCATCAAACCGGCCCAGCAATCTGCCACTACCTTCTTTATTGAGCCTGCCATAGGTCTCATCATAGTATATTTTGAGCGCAGACAGGGTAGAGCGGCCCTTTTCTTTGAATTTGACACTGCGGACAGGATACTTAGTTAATTGGTTGCCCTGGGCGCTACGGCCTTTTATCTCCAGTTCTTCAAAATAAAAATCAAATACTTTGGTGCGCGCCTTACTGCCCGGCGATAGGGTGATCTGCAGCACTTCCGCTTCACCGTTTGGATTTACAGAAAAGTACTGCACCTTGCTTCCGGAGTTGCCCTTGGTGAGGTCGTATTCCTTATCGCGCGTTATCCCCGTCACGTTGAAGCGTTTGGCATAGGTAATGCCCGACTTACCGTCCATGTACAGCATATTGTAGGTAGTACGTTCGTCATTTTTCTGGAAAATGGCGATGTATGATATGTCTTTACCTACGAAGTTCTTTTCAGCAACTTTGGTAACCACCATTTTTCCGTCTTTACGGAATACGATGATGTTGTCAAGATCTGAACAATCAAAAGCAAACTCATCTTTCTTAAGGCTGGTGCCAATGAATCCTTCCTTGTAGTTCACATACAGCTTAGTGTTGGCAATAGCAACTGCGTTGGCCTGTATGGTCTCAAACGGACGTATCTCTGTCTTACGTTCCCGGCCCTTTCCGTATTTCTTCAGCAGGTTTTCGTAGTACTTTATCGCAAAATCATTGAGGTTGGCTATGTTGTTCTTTACCTCTTCTATGTCTGCTTCTACACCTTTGATATGCTCATCGGCCTTGAATGCATCAAATTTTGAAATGCGCTTGATGCGTATCTCAGTGAGTTTAACAATATCCTCCTGCGTGATCTCACGGCGAAACTTCTTTTTGTATGGCTTCAGGCCATCGTCAATAGCTTTCAGCACGCCCTCCCAGGTAGTCTGCTCTTCAATATCACGGTATATACGCTTCTCTATGAATATCTTCTCGAGTGACGAGTAGTGCCAGTCTTCATTGAGCTCTGCCAGCTTTATTTCCAGCTCACGAAGCAGCAGGTGCTTCGTATGCTCCACCGAGTGTTTCAGCAGGTCGCTTGCACCCACGAAGTGTGGCTTATCGGCAATGATGATACAAGCATTGGGCGATATGGATATTTCACAATCCGTGAATGCGTAAAGGGCATCAATGGTCTGGTCGGTAGATACGCCCGGTGCCAATTGTACCGCCAGTTCCACATCTTTTGCCGTATTGTCGGTAACGCTTTTTATTTTGATCTTGCCGCTTTCATTGGCTTTCAGGATACTGTCTACCAGTTGGGTAGTAGTAATGCCATAAGGCACGTCGCGGATGATGATGGTCTTCTTATCTACTTCCTCTATACGGGCGCGAACACGCACTTTTCCGCCACGGGCGCCATCGTTGTAGTTAGCAACATCTACCATGCCCCCGGTCATAAAATCAGGGTATAGCTCGAACTTTTTGCCTTTCAGGTGCTTTATGGCGCTATCTATTACCTCACAAAAATTATGGGGAAGTATCTTGGTGCTCAGGCCCACTGCTATGCCCTCCGTGCCCTGTGCCAGCAGCAATGGAAACTTCATTGGCAGTGTAACCGGTTCATTTTTCCGACCATCGTAACTTAACTGCCATGAGGTGGTCTTTGCATTAAAGGCAACTTCGAGTGCAAATTTAGATAGACGGGCCTCAATATAACGTGCGGCTGCAGCGCTATCGCCCGTGCGAAAATCGCCCCAGTTTCCCTGTGTTTCTATCAGCAGGTCTTTTTGTCCCAGGCCCACTATGGCATCGCCGATAGAGGCATCGCCATGCGGGTGGTACTGCATGGACTGGCCAATAATATTGGCCACCTTATTGAACCGGCCATCGTCCATTTCCTTCATGGCATGGAGTATGCGCCGCTGTACGGGTTTAAGCCCATCTTCTACAGCAGGCACCGCCCGCTCCAGGATAACATAGCTGGCATAGTCGAGAAACCAGCTCTGATACATGTCATTTATCATTACCGTGTTCTTCCCGGCAAATTCATTCTGTTCATCCATTATACTACACTCAGAAATTTAAGGACTGCAAAATAATCTATCGCAGATTAATAACGATAAACAATTTATACACACGGTGGTGAGAAGATAATGCTTTAGACCGGCTGTGTGTAGGTTGGTGATATCAACTGAATGAAAATCCGAAATTAGTGGTAACACGTAAATAAAGGAAAGTAATTAGTTGTCGATCACTTATTTATTTTATGCTGTAAATAGAATACACAATAGGTTGTTAATCAAATTTTTGTGGTTATTGAATTGTATTATTATTTTGTAATTTGGATTGCAATGGTTTGTTAGGTATTATTTTCATTAAATTTTGTTAATCATTTGTTTCTTACGATTCTTTTCATTTATTTTGTTGTCGAAGTGTTAATGATTAACAGATAAAAACTAACATTTTATGTTTAAGAGACAGGCAAATATTGTAGTAGACACCGATAAGTCTGACCGGCTTGATGAGATCATTAAGTCGATTGACGGACTGATATTCTCTATTAAGATGGATTCTTTTCAGTCCATATCCGCACACCGGACAGGGAATGGCAAAAAAGCGCTGGAGTATACCACACACGAAATGATGGCGAAGAAAAATATACTGTTTAATCTCATTCCGCGGGATGAACTATATGCAATAACAAAAAAGAAAAGTCCGGCGAAAACGGACAGCGCTATACCACTTAACTAAACTTTTGGAGTCCCATATCTCCAGCTCTCACACTATGAACATAACTAAGCAAGCGTTTCTACGCTTGCTTTTTGTTTGAGGTGACTTTCGATAAGCGGCCAGCCTCCACAGTTTTACATTTCAATCCATTCCTTACCTTTAAGCCATGAATCGTTCGCAATTAAGAGACATCATTTTTAAGAAGAAGTCGGTGCTGTGTGTGGGCCTGGATACCGACCTGGCCAAAATACCCAAACACCTGTTAACGGAAGAAGACCCCGCCTTTGCTTTCAATAAAGCCATCATAGATGCTACGAAAGACGATGCTGTTGCGTACAAGATCAATACAGCATTCTACGAAGCACAGGGTATACCCGGCTGGGTAAGCCTGCAACGGACGCTGGAATATATACCCAAAGATATTTTTACGATAGCAGACGCAAAGCGTGGCGATATAGGCAATACATCTGAACAATATGCGCGTACCTTCTTTCATACCTACCCTTTCGACAGCGTGACGATAGCACCATACATGGGTGAGGATAGTGTAAAGCCCTTCCTGCAGTTTGAAGGTAAGTGGTCTATAGTGCTGGGGCTGACCTCCAATGCCGGTAGCGCAGATTTTCAATTGCAGCAATGCGGCGGCGAACTACTGTATCAGAAAGTACTAAAAACGGTAGCATCGTGGGGCACACCGGAGAATACGATGTTTGTAATAGGCGCCACCCGCAAAGAGCAGCTACAGGAAGTGAGGGCACTGTTGCCGGAGCATTTCTTCCTGGTGCCGGGCGTAGGCGCGCAGGGGGGTGATGTAGATACTGTGTGCCGCAATGCTTTTAATAAAGATGCAGGTGTGCTCATCAATGTATCACGTGGCATCATCTTCGCCAGCACGGGGACTGATTTTGCAGAGCGGGCCAATGTAGAGGCAATGAAGTACCAGAAAGAAATGGCAGTGTTTTTTTAAAGACCGATTAACAATACCATCATGAACGAAGCCTTATTCCAGTTTATCTGGCAGCATAGTTTGTATAAAGTAACTAACCTGCATACTGTAGATGGTGAGCCGCTTACCATAATGCATAGCGGCAGGCTGAACAGAGATGCGGGTCCTGATTTCCTAGAGGCCAAGATCAAGGTGGGCAATACTATATTGGTGGGCAATATAGAACTACACATAAAGAGCAGCGACTGGCTGAAACACGGTCACCAGAATGACGCTGCATATCAACATTTGATACTGCATGTGGTATACGAGAATGATGTGGCCAATGTGGCCGGCAATACGCCGGTACTGGTGCTGAAACCCGGAGTAACACACGAACTGATCAATAAGTATGCTGTACTGATGCAGTCGCCACAGCCGTTGCCGTGTGCAGGGCAGCATACGAAGGTGCGGGAGATAACCAAGGAGGGTTGGCTGAGCCGCCTGCTGGCAGAGCGGTGGGAACAAAAACTGGGCGACTGGAACGTGCTGCTGGAAAATGCCGCTGAAGACTGGCGTAACCTGCTCTACTGGCGCATGGCAGCTAACTTCGGGTTTAAGACAAATGCCACACCCTTTTTGCTCTTGGCGCAATCTCTGCCCTTGAATCTGCCGGTAAAACAAAGAGAGCACCTCGACCAGATAGAAGCCTTACTCTTTGGGCAGGCAGGTATGCTGGAAGGTGACTTTACCGATGAATACCCACGACTGCTACAGAAAGAATATGACTACCTGCGCAAGAAATACAACCTTACGCCTATACCCGGCCATCTGTGGAAGTTCCTGCGTATGCGGCCCGCCAATTTTCCTACCATACGCATTGCCCAGTTTGCGGCGCTCATTCATAAGTCGGTGCATTTGTTCTCCCAGATCATCGAGACCCACTCTGTAAAGGAGATAGCGCCACTGTTGGATGTGACGGCAAGCAGCTACTGGGACACCCATTTCCAGTTTGACGTGGCGCAGAAGGAAGCCACACCTAAATCGCTGGGTAAAACCTCCATACAGAATATCATCATCAATACCATTGCGCCCATACAGTTTCTCTATGCAGCAAAACAGGGTACCAGTGATTTGCAGGAGAAAGCATTACAGTTGCTGGAGGCGGTACCTGCGGAGAAGAACAACATCACTACTATGTGGGCGGAAAACGGCTGGAAAGCCGCTAGTGCAGCGCAGTCACAGGCACTCATTCAGTTATACAACAACTACTGTGGCTCCAAGCGATGCCTGGAGTGCACAGTAGGGCTCAACATCCTGAAAGCGGTCTAAGTATTGCCTACGGCCAGTTATAAATGATCGTTTGTTTGCAGTCGGGGTGCAGTGTCTGGCTTACCGGGCAGGTATCGGCAATGTGCTTTATTTTTATCTTCTCCTTATCGGTATAAGGCCCACAGCCGGGAAAGCTCATCGTTATCTTTATTTCACCTATTTTCCTCGGGTTCGATGTCATTATCTTCTCTACTTCGCAGATAGCGCCATCTATGTTTATGTCGTGGGTACTCTCAGCTATGGCCAGTGTAGTGAGTATACATGAGGCGAGGGCTGTGGCTACGATATCAGTAGGGGAGAAGCGCTCTCCTTTTCCATGGTTATCCACCGGGGCGTCAGTTTCTATAATGCTGCCTGAACGCAGGTGAGTAGCTTCTGTACGCAGGCTGCCGGTATATACAACTTTAGAAGTCATGGCAATATTTTTATGCAAATTTAGTTGTTAAATACGGGATACCGATTCACTATATAGGAAATTTATTGTAACTTTCGGTTTGTTTCAAATATGAAGGGCCTATTCAGAGTAACTTTTTTGATCGTTGCGGTCTGCACTGCAAGCCTGTCTTCGTTTGCGCAATCCGCACCGAAGCCGGATACTGTAAAAAAAGCGAAGGTCCCCGTTCCCATCAAACCCAAAGGCCCCAAACCATTAAACCATGAATGGAGCGCAGGTATAAGGCTCAATACAGACGGCTGGAGCATATATACTGATCTTGGGAAAATAAAAGCGAAAAATCCGAGGCAAAGCGACATGTTTTACAATGAGACTTTCTGGCAACTGGAGTTTACCGAAAAGAAAGACGCCAGGGAGCAGAAAATTGATGGAAACGACCCATCCGGCAACCCGAGCAAGTATGTATATGGAAAGATCAATGACTTTTACGCATTCAAGCTGGGCATAGGTTTCCGCACACTTATTGCCGGCAAGCCCGATCCGGGATCTGTGTCTATACACTGGGTAAATGTGCTGGGGGCGTCTCTGGGGCTGCTGAAGCCATACTATATCAATGTGTATACCGACCCCAGTGCCATAAAATATTCAGATGCCACACAGGCCGACTTCCTCGACCAGAATGTTATAGAAGGGAGCGCAGGCTTCACCAAGGGCCTCGACCAGATAAAGTTCATTCCCGGCGGACATTACAAATCAGCCTTACATTTCGATTTTTCTACCAATCGTAAAAATGTGTTAGCTGTAGAGGCAGGCGTAAATGTCGAGTATTATTCCCAGGCCATACCTATAATGGCTAACGATAAGGGCGTACCATACTTTGTCGACTTCTTCATTGCGGCCCAGTTTGGCCGTCGCTGGTAAGGATTATTTTGCCAACTACACTAAGGGTTGTAATTTTACACTGATTATGCAAGAGTTGCCCATTGTCAGTTCTATAGATACTACTGCGGAAAAGCGAGTAAAAAAGCCGGATTGGCTGCGGGTAAAGCTGCCCATGGGCGAGAATTTCAGGCACGTTCGCGGCCTGGTCACCACCCACAAGCTGCATACCATCTGTGAGAGCGGCAATTGCCCAAATATGGGCGAGTGCTGGGGTGAAGGCACAGCTACCTTCATGATATTGGGCAATATCTGTACCCGTTCCTGTGGGTTTTGCGCGGTAGCCACCGGCAGACCGGAGCCTGTGGACTGGGATGAGCCGCAGCGTGTGGCGGAGGCCATCTACCTCATGAAGGTGAAACATGCGGTCATCACATCAGTAGACAGGGACGAACTAAAGGACGGAGGCTCTGAAATATGGGCCAATACCATAAAAGCGGTACGCGCACTGAACCCCGATACCACACTGGAAACACTGATACCTGATTTTAAGGGCGACTGGAATAATCTGCAGCGCATAATAGACGTAGCGCCAGAGGTAGTGTCGCACAACCTGGAAACAGTGGAAAGACTTACCCGCAAGGTAAGGATACAAGCTAAATACCACCGCAGCCTGGAAGTGATCCGCAGGCTTAAAGATGGCGGTATGCGCACCAAGAGCGGCATCATGCTGGGCCTGGGAGAGGAAAAGGAAGAAGTGCTGCAGTCGCTGCAAGACCTGGCCGATAACGGCTGCGATGTAGTGACCATGGGCCAATACCTGCAACCCAGCCAGAAACACCTGCCGGTAGCGCGTTTCGTACACCCCGATGAGTTTGCTTTCTTCCGTGAGGAAGGCTATAAAATGGGCCTGGATTATGTGGAGAGCGGCCCGCTGGTACGTTCATCTTACCACAGTGAGCGCCACGTGTTTGCGGGCGAGGGTAGAATGAAGTGGGAGAAAGAAAAGGAACAATAATCTACTCCTGCCACAGGAAGGGAAATAAGATGATCCCCAGGGCTATAACCAATATATCTATCCCGATAAGTATGACCGCCAGGCCCCACCAGCCAGGTATATAAACTGGCGACAGCGCCGACAGCGCCAGCTTGCTCAGTATCATCAATACAGGCGTCACCAGCGGAAAGCCTAGTATGGCCATAAGCGCGGCATTCTGCTGCGCCCTTGCCGCAATAGCCGATAGAAAGGTAAATACCGCAGACAAGCTGATGCTGCCTGTAATGGCGATAACCACGAACAATCCACCTTGCTCCAGCGGCCAGCCCAGCATGATGTAGTATAGGAATAGGCTGACTAAGCTCATAATGAGCATAATGGTAATACTATACAGCATCTTGGCCAGCAGGAAGGTAGTAGGTTTTACTACGGTGAAGTAATAACGGAAACGGTTGGGATGCTCCTGCAGGAAGCTTTTAGCTACAGAGTTCACCGCTACAAATAACTGGGTAAGCCAGAACAAGGCATTCCACACCCTTGCTTCGGGCTGGCCGGCCATCATGTACACCACAAATACCGTAGCGCCCACATACAGCAGCACTCCGAAAAGTGTGTGCTTCTGCCGCCACTCCATAAGGAGGTCTTTTTTTACCAGCGATATGAAGGGTGAAGACATTGTGGTTGAGTAATTTGGGATTAGCCACCCGGAATTGGGCAACTGCCAACTGTAATAGTCCGCAAAAATAAGATTCCTCAGCCATTTCATATAATTCAAATTCCCAAATTCTCAAATCGTCGAATTCTCAAATTGTCGAATCGCCGAATTGTCAAATTATCAAATTCTCGAATTGGCAAATTGCCGAATTATCTAATTGTCAAATTATACTTACTTTTTTTCGTTTGCAGTTTGTTTTTTGTGAAACCAACCTCTATATTTGCACTCCCAAAGCACACAAGCCGAGGGGTTAGTTCTTACCAAAGTATGCGGAAGTAGCTCAGTTGGTAGAGCACGACCTTGCCAAGGTCGGGGTCGCGGGTTCGAGTCTCGTCTTCCGCTCAAAAGATTCCAAGCCGGTGGTTTGGAATCTTTTTTGTTTATGGCTTTTCCGGGATTGTTTACCGCCGGAAATGATAATGCCCTGGTGGCGGAATTGGTAGACGCGCAGGACTTAAAATCCTGTTTGCTGCAAGGCGAGTACGGGTTCAATTCCCGTCTGGGGCACTAAGCCCTCCGAAAGGAGGGTTTTTTTATGCCTAAAATGCAGTAAAATCAATACTTTCCTGACATTCGTTATTTTTAAATTTCCTATCATTTCACACATTTTGTCCCTCCTGTGTCCCCCCGGAGTTGGGGGACAAATTTAGTTTACTTACCTTTATCCAACCAAACACAAACAAACGAAAATACAGATATCATGAGCGTTACACTAAGAAGGAAACCGAATAGCGATGGTAGTATATCACTTTATCTTGATGTATACCACAACAAAAAGAGGCATAAAGAATACCTCAATGACTGCAAATTGTATAAAGCTACCAATGCAGTTGACCGAAAACACAATAAAGAAACCCTTGAACTGGCTGAAAATATTGCAATAAAGAGAGCGCAGGAACTTGTAAGCCAGGGTTATGATGTATTGGCATCGTTCAAAAGTAATGTTGACTTCCTGGATTATTTTGAAACTTACATCAAGAAGTATACGAAGAAAGACAAAAGGAATATGGAAGGTGCACGTAACCGGTTCAAAGACTTCATGAAGAAAGAGGGCATTAAAAGCCTCACGATGAAGCAACTTACCGAAAACATTGTCCATAAGTACGCGGAGTATTTGAGCGATACGTCGGAGGGCGAAGGGGCAAGCAGTTACTTCAAGCGATTTAAGAAGATGATTAAACAAGCGGTAAGGGAGAAGGTGATCCTAAGTAACCCGGCGGCGGACGTTAGCATCAAGCGGGATGATAGCATAGTAAAGGATGTTCTTACCATTGAAGAGATTAAGATATTGGCTGGGACACAGATAACCAACACTGAGATAAGGAATGCCTTTTTATTTTGTTGTTTTACCGGACTAAGTTGGATTGATGTGAAAGAGTTAAAATGGAAGCACATAAATCTTAGAAACTTGCTACTTACCAAGGTTAGGGCCAAAACAGATACCGAGACAGTTGTTAACTTGAACAGCACAGCCCTTTCAATGCTACCAGATGCAGGGGAACCGCAAGATCTTGTGTTTACCCTGCCAAGTAATGCCGGGGCACTTAAATCGCTAAAGAATTGGGTTAACAAAGCTGAGTTGGGAAAACACATCACTTGGCACTGTGCTCGGCACTCATTTGCGACAAATTTAATATATTATAAAACAGACGTGACAATAGTTGCTAAATTATTGGGGCACAGTACACTTAAATATACGCAAAGATACGCACACATAGCCGAAGAACTGAAAAGAAATGCAGTAAATAGTCTACCCCAAATTTAAGCATCTCTAATTTTGAAACTCATAGTTTGATATGAAACGACACCTTAACGCCTTTCAGCTTTATATTCTGCGGCAACTAAATGGGTTATTTCCAATGCATGTTGATATTTCTATTTATAAATCGGCATGGTTAACCAACAACTTAACCGATACCTTGGAGCAAGTGGGCAATTGGGTAGAAGAGATGGTGATTGAATCCTATATTGGTGGAAACCCGGCCAAAGTATCACCTGCTCTGTATAATTTTTTTGCAGATGAGAATGGCTATCCTTCCACCTCAGCTTATGGCATTACGCAAAAGGGAAGAGACTATTTAGCTGCCGTACCTCCGAAGAAAAGCTACACAACAACGAACAATAATGAAAATGCTGTAGAGCCTAACCTGGTTGAAAAAAAATTGAAAATGAGTGATCGCCCGTCTTTTTCAAAGGCTGCTCTTAGTCAGGTTCTGAGTAGTGATGTGATCGATAAATTTATTGAGCTTGAGAATAGATTAATCGATGATGGCTACTTTAATGAGCACGGAAAATGGATAAAAACATCAGATGAATGCGCCGCATTTATAAATAAACTTATTGTTAGGAGGTATTTTCTACAAAAGAGAAATTTTGAAACTTGGATAACAAAGACCTGTAAGCCATTTTTTGAGAATAGGTATCAAATTTTGTTTACCCGACAGATGCAATACAAGTATCGCAATAGCAATAAGCTGGCACCCTACTTTAGGTTCATTGAAGAATTACGAAAATAAATATTTCCGATTTTGCCTTTTTTATGACTTTGGTTGTTTCCAATTTTACTTTAATAATGCTTTGAAATATTTACCTGTAACGGCTTTCAGGCCGTTTTATGCCATTACTAATTTTCTCCATTTCCTGCATTGCGTCGGACATTTGGCTTGCCATTTCAGAACGGAGTGGTAACAGTGGCCACTGTTCTTTTCTAACTCTTAATTCATAGAAAATGAACAGGAAAAGTATTACCCTGCAAGATCTGCAGGCTATCCACAGCAAGCTCGATAATATTCAATCCGCTATGCTGTCAGGTAAGACCGTGCTCACCTTTGACGACGTGGTGTGCTATACCGGTTTCAGCAAATCGTATTTGTACAAACTTACCAGTGGCGGCATAATACCGCATTCCAAGCCAAATGGAAAAAATATCTATTTCGATAAGATGAGTATTGATATTTGGCTCCTGAGTAATCGGGTTAAAACCAATGTGGAGATTGAGGCCGAAGCAACGAATTATGTAACGCTGAAAAATAAAGGAGGTAGATCGTGAACGGAGCAAAATTTACGTCTGGGGAAGGACACGCCAAAGGTACGTCAAAAAGTAAAGCGCAGCAGGAATTTGAGCCGATTAACCATGAGGAACTACTGGACACCTTACTTGATGGGATACAGCCGGTAGATTTTAGAGAACTGACCGAGACCACAGGCAACGACAAGCTAAGTAACAAACACTATCTCGTTACGTGCATTGAACAGGTACTGATCACCGCTCGCAATAATAGCTGGGGGTTATGTACGAACAACGAGGCTATTTACCTATACAACCGTGCGTACTGGAAAGCGATCGATGAGCCGACGTTTCAGGTCTTTTTAGGGAGAGCCGCCGAACGCATGGGTATAGATAGACACAACGCCCGGTATTACCAGTACAGGGAACAACTGTATAAACAATTCCTTTCGGCGGCGAATTTGCACAGGCCGGAGCCGGATAGCGATACAGTGCTTATCAACTTACAGAACGGCACTTTTGAAATAGGAGCCGATGCACAGAGACTACGCAGCCCGGAGCCTGCTGATTTCTTAACTTATCAGTTACCGTTTGAGTATGACCCATCGGCCGATGCGCCGTTATTCCACACCTATCTAAATCATGTGTTGCCTGACCCGATCCTGCAGAAGATACTCGCAGAATACCTTGCCTATTTGTTTGTCAGGCCGAGTGTGTTGAAGCTAGAAAAGATGCTGCTCATATATGGTAGTGGCGCAAACGGCAAGTCGGTGCTGTTTGATATAGTAAATGCGTTGCTTGGCTCACAGAATGTCTGTAGCTATTCGTTACAGTCTTTGACTGATGAGAGTGGATATTACCGTGCAATGCTTGCGGATAAGCTCGTAAACTACGCATCGGAAATCAACGGTAAACTGGAATCAGCATCCTTTAAGGCGTTGGTTTCCGGTGAACCTATCCATGCCCGGCTACCATACGGCAATCCTTTTACACTTACTAAGTATGCAAAGCTGATTTTCAACTGCAATGAACTACCCAAAGAGGTGGAACAGACCCATGCGTTTTTCCGGCGATTCCTGATCATCCCGTTTGATGTAACCATCCCTGAAGCCGAGCAGGATAAGCAGCTATCCCAAAGGATAATCAGGAGCGAGTTATCGGGCGTTTTTAACTGGATGTTGTCCGGGCTGGCCAGGCTATTAACCGAAGGCAACTTCACGCATTCCGATGTTGTGGAAAAGCAAACGGACGATTATAAGCGGCAATCTGATTCGGTTTTGATGTTCGTTGATGAGGAAGGTTGGGTGGAGGATTTGTCACAGTTTAAGGACTTAAAAACTGTCTACGGAGAGTATAAAGGTTACTGTGAGGAATGCGGCTATATGAAATGCAGCTTAAGGAAATTCAGCGACCGGCTCAGGAGGCAGGGTTTTAAAATGGAAAGAAAAAACTATGGGTTCGTTGTTTATATGAATAGAAAAGTGTTTGTAAAGTAGTTCACTTCCTTCACTTGTTGCACCGGGTACCCAAAAGTGTACCTGGTGTAGCAGGTGAAGTACAAAATAAAACATTTCTATGAATTTGATTAGAATAAAAGAAACTCCAAGGGCTAACTTGGAGTTTGATAAAAAAAACAGGTACAGGGTAAGGCAATGCCCCTGCGGTAAGAGTAATAACGACTGCAAGTTTATACCCTATATAGGCTTTGACGATAAAGGGTATTGCCATGCCTGTGGTCAGACATTTTTACCTGGCAGTAATGATAACCTTAGCCCCAAAGAATACGGAGCGGCTGTTAAAGATCCCTCGTATATAGAATATGAGACCTTTAGCGAAAGCCTTAAGAACTCTGGGTGTAATAATTTTGTTACATTCCTATCTGACCTTTTTGCTGAAGAGATTAGGTCGAAGTTAATAAGTACATATAATATTGGCACTTCCAACCACTGGCATGGTGCAACAGTCTTCTGGCAAGTAGATATCAATGGCCGTATCAGGGACGGCAAAATAATACACTATAGCCCATTAACCGGTAGAAGATCGAAGGACCGGTACCATAGTCCGAATTGGATACACAGTGTCTTAAAACTACCTGATTTTAACCTCAAACAGTGCTTATTCGGTGAGCACTTATTACCAGCAGAAGCAAATAAACCGATAGCAATAGTCGAATCCGAAAAGACCGCCATTATCGCAAGCGCCTACATGCCGGAATACATCTGGCTTGCATGCGGTGGCCTGACAGGGCTCAATGCCGAAAAATGCGAGGTGTTAAGGGGAAAGAACATCACTCTATTCCCTGATCTGAACGGATATGAGAAGTGGACTGAAAAGGCAAGAGAGCTTTCACATATTGCCGGGTTCTCAGTTTCTAACTACCTGGAGAGAATCGCTACTGCTGAAGCAAAAGAGCAAGGATTGGATATTGCAGATTACTTGGTGAACGATAACTTAAAATAAGTTTGTACTCCTGCAAATTTTGCTTCTCCTGTGTGTAGCGGGTGTAACAAGTGTTGATGTAAGAACAACTTTTTTAATCGATGCTAATACCACGATACTGGTTGGATTTTAAATTTAATTGACACATCTTGACTATGAAGGGATCGGTGTATATTTGTGTCAAATGATCTGCTTATAAGAAAATAAAAAATAACATTAAGGTTTCGCACTGTACTCGCTTGGCCGTCCAAACTACCACGTTAAAAGGCAAGAACAGAGTAAGCTGCAGTGCACCCGTAAGGGTGTAGCTGTGCTTCTGTTCTTGAAGGCCGTGGTAGGCCTGGACGGCGGAAGATGTCGGTTGCACCCGATTTTTTTGATGAAGTCCAAACTACCACAGAATGAACAATCCTAATTTACGGCTACGCGCCCAAAAGGAATACGTAACGCAACTACAGAGAAAACTTACAAATAAGTTAGTTGCCCGGGCCCGCACCTCCGAATTGAGAGAGGTCACAAAAAATATTACTGGTTGTTTTGTTGTGCCAGTATTCACCGACAACGGAGAGCAAACTGATGTCGTGATCAGAGAAAGCATAACGCCAACACTTTCACTCGTATTAATAATGTCAGTGACCAGGACCGCTGACATGGCCCAACCAAAGTTTATAGCGGCACTAATATTTGTCCCAAATTCATTTCTTACAACTAAGTTTTCTGCTGGAACGGACATTGGTGGGCGAATAGCCATTAAGTACTCTTTTGGTAAAGGGCTTGACGGGAACATTGTGTATGGCACAGGCACAAAAATTCCTTGCAGACGACACGATGGTCTCGTCATTTACCGTCAGCACTTCTGGTATCCTGAATTATCCGAAAAGGAGAAAAAGAAAATGACACCGGAACAGATTGCCGATTATGAGGCTAAATCTAAAGATGACCCGGCACCTATTATTGCCAATATAGAAGAAATCAGGCTGGACCAAATAAATTCCGGTAAAATCGTTTTATGCGAAGAAAGAGTTATTGTCATGGACAACGGGCGCGGAGGGTGCATAGAAGCAGATATAGATGAACCGGAAGAGTATAACATAATTGTAAAGCAGGGTGACAGGTATGCTATGTTAGTTGGCGACATAAACTTGATGATGGAAACAGGCTTGCAAGCGGGTGATGAAATTAAGAACGGAAGAATTATAGTTAAAGAGTCTTTTGCGCCGGTTGATCCCAATGATCCGGAGTATATGATTAAAAAGAAGAACAGTATGATATGCAGGAAGGAAGGGAAAGTGATCTATTCACATTCATACTTCACTTATGACCGTAAAGATGCTGACGTTATCATACAGGGCGATTGACCCATCACTTTTAACCAACATTAACGTCAATAAATTATTAGACCATCACAAAAATATATCAACATGGCAAATGACAATTTATCGGATTTAATCCCATACCGCAACGGTAATAGATGGGGATACTGCGATAGCCATAAAAAGATTATAATTGATTGTGCCTACCGTGATGTAGAAATATTTTCAGAAGGGTTAGCTGCTGTGCGGCCATTGGAGTCTTACGATTCGGAGCGCGGTATGCAATACCCAGGATGGGGTTATATTGATCAAACTGGCAAAAATATTATTGACTTCCAATTTACAGATGCATCATCTTTTAATAATGGATTCGCCAATGTACACAATGACTATCACGTCGTTACACGTGGATATTATATCGACAAACTGGGTAATCCGGTTGGTGAGCGCGAGTACAGGAAAAGGATCTATGAATCTTCCGAAATTGTAAATGAGCATGATGAATGGACAGAGCAGACTAATACTGGCACACACTTTTATAAATATGACAGATGGCACCTAATTGATAGCGCCGGAGTATTGGAAATTCCAGTCGCTCCAAAATTTGCCGGTCTTATTACAGAAGGACTGGTTATAGTTAACATAAACGGCGGGCTTGGTTTCTATGACATAACAAAACGACAAAATATTCCCGGTAAATATGAGGACGTGTTGTTTTTTCGGGAAGGATTAGCAGCAATAAGACTAAATCGAAAATGGGGTTTTATTGATAATAGTGGCAAAGAGGTGATTCCAGCTAAGTATGGGAAAGTGGAATCCTTTAGTGAGGGAATAGCCCTGGTGAAATCGAACGGGAAATATGGATTTATAGATAAGAGTGGTGAAGCGATAGTTGACATAACCTATGAATTTGCTGAAAGCTTTTCGGATGGTTTAGCATTGGTAAGTGTAAACGAGAAATTTG
>Ga0206949_1064_pt2 | contig 39319 bp, 35 predicted proteins | sample Alteio_BWOrgHeat_40_FD_153240 | JGI IMG/M metagenome (GOLD analysis project Ga0206949, IMG submission 153240) | Enriched cells from forest soil in Barre Woods Harvard Forest LTER site, Petersham, Massachusetts, United States -... | ecosystem: Environmental > Terrestrial > Soil > Temperate forest >...
CCTGCTTTATGGCCAAAACAATGAATTAGATTCAACTATCAATACCCAAAATACATCAAAAAATAGCTTCAACAGCAAAGGCGTAAACGTTAATTATACCCACAAGTTTGATAGTCTTGGCAGGGAACTTACTTTCGACCTGGATTATATTAACGATAAATCGAACAGTAACCAATTGTTTGTAAACAATACCTTTTTGCCCGATGGCACTTTAAGAAACTCAACAACATTGAGCGATAATTTGCCCGCTACCATCAATATTTACTCGGCCAAGGCCGATTATTCCCATCCGCTTAAAGGCAAGGCAAAACTTGAAGCAGGCATAAAAAGCAGCTATGTAAATACAGACAACGCCGCTAATTACTTTAACGTGGTTGATGGCGTAAGCACCATTGATTATAATAGTACCAACCGGTTTTTATATAAGGAGAATATAAACGCCGCCTATGTTAATTTTAATAAGGATTTCGGCCGTTTCTCGATGCAAACGGGCTTACGTGTTGAAAATACCAATGGCAATGGGCACCAGTTGGGTAATGCAGAAAGGGCCGATTCATCGTTTATTAACCATTATACCAACCTGTTTCCAACTGCTTATTTTTCTTATAACCTTGATACGGCGGCCCACAACGTATTGGTGCTTTCCTACGGTAGGCGTATAGGCAGGCCAAATTACGGAAGTTTAAATCCCTTTACTTTCTTTGTTGATGAGTTTACCTATTTTTCGGGCAACCCCTTCCTGAAACCTCAATTTACCGATAATTACAAACTAGCTTACAGTTTTAAAAGCCTGTTTACCGTAGCGGTAGCATATGATTATACAACTGATGTTCAGGGTGAAACTATTCACAACAGCGGCGATGTATTTCTAAGTACTACCGGCAATATAGGACAACAAAAAAACCTGGATTTTTCCGTCAATACCAATTTGCAGCCTGCCAAATGGTGGTCGGTTAATTTATACGCCGAGGTATATAATAATACGTACCAGGGGCCATTTTATGATGGCTACCTCAACCAGTCCAAAACTACATTTGCGGCAAATGGCAATAACCAGTTCACTATATCAAAAACCTGGACCGCCGAATTAAGCGGCTTTTATGATGGCGGCGGCACTTACGGCCAGTTTGTTACGCTCCCTAAAGGCATGCTGAATGCGGCTATTCAAAAGAAAATATTGAACAATAAAGGTTCCATCAAGCTAAATATGAGGGATATATTTCACACCTTTAGCCCAAGCGGTACCATCACCAATATTGTGGATGCCAATGCAACGTTCCACAATTTTGTTGATACGCGGGTGGCAACACTGGCATTTACTTATAGCTTCGGCAAAACAACTAATGTGCCCCAAAAACGCGAAACAGGAGGCGCCGATAGCGAACAGGGCAGGGCGCATTAATTTTTCGGAGGCTTATGATCAGCAAAATAAAAGATATTGCCATTGTTATCTACCACTGCGAATTGCCGCAAGCCCCAGGGCATCATTCGTAAACCGCCATTCGGGTGTATCAATCCAAGTTGTTGATATTCCTGGTATAGCTGCTCTATATCGGTTACATAAATATAGCAACCCATGTTACGGCATCCTTGCGGATCATCACAACCAAACAAGTGTACGTTTATATCGTCGCGGGTAAATATTAAGTACCCATTATTATTAGTGTGGAGTGTAAATCCTAACTTTTCAGTATAAAAAGCTATAGTTTCAGCTTCATTAAGCGAGGCAAGGATTGGGGTTGAAGTTTTAAACATAATTGCGCTTTTAAACGGAATATATAGCTAGTTTAATAAGTCACATATTGCTCATCAAAACTTCCATCCTCATACAGGTCTATCAAGCCATAGCCGGGAAATGTCTCCCTGCGATTACCCTGCCACCACGCGCCGCTAACCGCGCCATTACACAAGTAGGTTACGTTATTGTATACCAATTTTTCGCGCATATGTATATGCCCGCTCACGCATAGCTTAACGTTGGGGTGCTGGTAAAACAGGTTGATTATTTTAGCCGTATCGGTATGCATGTCGCCTCCAAGCATTACCCATTTGTTTACAATATCATCGGCTATCAGGTTCAACGCGGTTAATATAGGTATGTGCGACATTACCATTACCGGCATATTCGCATCTGTTGCATTTAATTCGTTTTCGAGCCAGTTAAATTGTTCATCACCTAATTTGCCAATGTACCAGGTATTATCAATATCCAAATGAACGCTATCAAGGATGATAAACTTCCAGCCATTCTTCACCATGCTGTAATAAGGCTTATCGAGTTTTAGCTGCTCCATGGCATACTTTTTACCATAAAGGGCCTGGTTTTTATCGTCTTCATACCACCAGATGTCGTGATTGCCGAGGCAGTAATGAACGGGTAAACTGCATTCAGCCGCCATGGTATTGTTCATTAGTTTCCACTGGGCGTTAATGGAATCTATGTTTTCTTTATTCATGTCGAAAACCACATCACCGCCATTTAATATTAAGTCAACTTTCGGCTTTTGCTGTTGGATATGATGAAGGCACTTTGTAAATTTACTTGGCGCCCCGAATTCATCTTTAAGGTGCACATCGGTAATATGCGCTATTCTTAAAACCGGCTTACCTTTAACAAGATTGGGCCCGGTAAGTGTTAATGTGGGTGCAAGGAGTATGCCCCCAATACTTTTTATTGCTGATCTTCTTTCCATTTTAACTGATTAGCTGCAAACAAAAATACCTAATAGGAAAGATCAATTGGCGAAGTGTATTGTAAAGAAATTATTAAGATAAACTGTGGATGCCGTGATCCGGAACGTTATGTTTTGATCATCGGGAATTGATTTTAATCAATGCTAAAATTATAATTAACTAAAATGTAACGCGGCATAACTTTTGTTGGTTGATATTCGTATACGTTGTAACATATACCTATATCTAAAATTACTATACATATAGCTAAATCCATATTGGATGATACGAGAGTTTTTACGAAGAAAACTAGGCAATATTACCATCTCCATGAAATTGTATTTCACGGTTGGTATAATGGCCTTGTTAGTAACTATTGAACTTTGTACCCTCTGGTTTGCTGTAAGTACACTTTCGTCTGTCAGGTCATTTGTAAACGGTGAGGGCCTATGGTCAAAGGCCCAAAAAGATGCAGTTTACAGTTTGTTTATTTACTCCCATTCGCATACAGAAAAAGACTATCATGCTTTTCGCGAATATTTAAAGGTCCCGTTAGGCGACAATAAAACCCGCCTTGAACTTCAAAAACCCCATCCCGACATGCGCATAGCGCGCGAAGGATTTATTGAAGGGCGCAATCACCCGGAAGATGTTGACGGAATGCTTAATCTCATCATCCGTTTTCATAATATTTCCTATCTAAACAAAGCAATTGTTGCCTGGGGCGATGCTGAAAAAACAATGGAGCAGCTCATCGCCATAAGCAATAAATTGCATAGTATGATAAGCTCAAATACAGCTACGCAGCAGCAGGTTGATAGCGTGATGGGGCAGGCCGAAGGTTTAAACAGGAAAGTTACCATACTTGAAGATACTTTTTCAAATACACTTGGGGAGGGCTCACGCTGGTTAGAGAAAATTGTATTGCGCCTGTTGCTTACTTTATCGCTCACCATCGGAACAACAAGTATATTAATAACAATTTCGGTAAGCAAGGGTATTGAGAAAGGCATTAAAGCAATAATTGAAGGGGCTTCCCTTGTAAGCAAAGGTTTATTAAATACAAGGGTAAAGGTTTATTCACAGGATGAGATCGGCACACTTGCTACTTCTTTTAACCGGATGACCGACACGCTCGAGCATAGTTTACATAATATACGCGAACTTAAAGACACGGAGGAAACACTTAAACGCGAAAAAGAAAAGGCCGAAACCTCGGAGAAGACCAAGCAGCTTTTCCTGGCCAAAATGAGCCACGAGATCCGCACCCCTATGAATGCTATCCTGGGTTTTGCAAGATTGCTCGAAGATACTATCCAGGGTAAAGAAGAACAGGAATTCCTTCATATAATAATTAAATCGGGCGACGACCTGTTGGTTATTTTGAATGATATTCTTGATTTTTCAATAATGGAAGCCGGTAAAATTGTTTTTGAAAGTGTCCCCATTAATCTTAAGGATATCATTCAGCTCAATATCCGGATGATGGAATCAAAACAAAGGGATATTGAAATTAAATACCATGTTGATGAAGATGTACCGGAAATGGTGATGGGCGATTCAGTAAGATTGAACCAGATATTATTAAATCTTATCTCCAACGCGCTAAAGTTTACCGAAAAAGGGAGCATAAGTATTTCTGTAACCCGTATGGATGAGAATGTGGATAGTATTGTGCTTGATTTCGGAGTTAAAGACACAGGTATTGGAATCCCATATGAAAAGCAGGCGAAAATTTTTGACAGCTTTGAGCAGGGTGCAAATGATACGGCCCGCAGATTTGGCGGAGCAGGGCTTGGGCTAAGCATTGTAAAGCAACTGGTGAAATTGCAAAATGGCGAAATATTTGTAAAGAGCAAGCCGGGACATGGATCGGATTTTCATTTCAGGCTCCCTTTCTTAAAGTTTAAAAATAACATTGATACACTCATTGCCCAAAAGGCCGGAACGGCAATTCAAAACGGCAATGGCATTAAAATTTTGGTTGCCGAAGATAACCTGATAAACCAGATGCTGGTATTAAGGGTATTAACAAAACAGGGCTTTGAAACCGATGTTGCCGAAAATGGATTGATAGTGCTAAAAAAGATTGAGGATAATGATTTTGATATTATCCTGATGGATGTGCAGATGCCTGAAATGGATGGCTATGAGGCTACTCAGAAAATACGCGCATTAACAACCTATAAAAAAGACATTCCGATTATTGCAATGACCGCGCATACCTTTAAAGGGGAACTCGAGCGGTGCATAGAAATGGGGATGAATGATTTTATTTCGAAACCATTTGATACAAAGGAGTTATATGAAAAGATCTATAAACTCTCAAAATCAAATTTAAAGGAGAGTTGATCTGTTCTTAAATTTGAAAGGCTTCTTCTTTTTTGTTATTGTCTTTTACCTGGTTATGTTTAAGCCAGATGAAATTTTAACTCAATTTAGTACGTACTGCATACTTGTATTTCAAAAAATATCTGTTATTATTATATAATATAATAATCTGCCTGTAAAAACTTAATGCGTTATGAGGAAGAGTCCCTTATTTCTCCTTCTGTTGCTTTTTTTTAAAGTTTTTTGCAACGCGCAATCGCGCGAATTAACCGGCTTAAGGGCCTTGTTGGCACACAGCAGCGATAGTTTGCATTATGTAGATGCCCTGAACCGGATGGCGATGCTGCTATATGAAAAAAATTTAGACAGTACGTTTTATTATGCCAGGCAGGCACGAGAAATAGCCGACCGGCTTGGTTACAGCAAGGGCCAGGCAGATGCGCAGAATAACCTGGGTGTATTCTTTGATATTAAGGGCAACTTGCAGATGGGTTTACGTTATTACGATGAGGCTTATGCCGGTTATATCCAACTGCATGACACAGCTAACTGCGTGCAGGCGCTGATGAATATAGCAATGGTATATAATGAGATGGGCAAGGACCAAAAGGCTATCCAGCAGTTCCGGCTGGCATTGGGTGTTGGGGAAAAATTGAGTAGAGATTCAATTATGTCGCTGGCCATTTACAATTACCTGCTGGAGTATCCTGCCCGGTTCAGTCGTGATTCAACAGGGTACTATATCCAAAAAGCCAGGGGCATTGCCGAAAAATATAAAGACCAGCGTACAATAGTGGCCATTGACCAGCTTGTTGCCGATGACCTGATAAGGAATGGCAGGCGCAAAGAGGGCTTAGCTTTACTTGGCCAAACCATCGCCACGGCAATTGACAAAAGCCTTTATTATGTTAGCATGGATATGCTGACAGATATAGGCGACCAACTGGCGACAAGTGATCCGGAGCGGGCAGCCGGCTACTATAAGCAGGGGTTAAGCCTGGCAGGTAAAAATGGCTACCTGATCTACAGCGAGCTAATGGCTCGAAAATTATTCGACTTTTATACGGCACGGCATGATAGCCTGACGGCAGCGGTATACAGCCGCCAATTGGTTGGGCTGTATGATGAACAGCAAAAGCTGAACAGCGCTTCGGGCATTGATTACCTTGACTACGCGTTGAAAGATGACCAGGTAAAATCGTTGATGGTGCGGTCAAAATATCAAACGATATTATTGTCGCTTGTAATAGTTGTGTGTTTACTTGCTGTAGCTGTTATTATAGCGATACGACAGAATCTGAAACGGACAAAGCGACTAAACAAGCGGGTTACCAACCAGAATAACCAAATGAAAGGGGCGCTTGCTGCACTGGAGCAAAGCCAGGCAGATAATACAAGAATGATGAAAATAGCGGCACATGACCTGCGTAACCCGATAGGCGGTATATATTCAATAGCATCTATGCTCCTGGCCGACCCCGACCGATCGGAACATGACAGGACCATGCTGGAAATGATAAAAACGTCCGGCCAAAACTCCCTTGAACTGGTGAGCGACCTGTTAGAGGTGCAATTCAAAACAGAGGACCTTCAAAAGGAACGGGTTGATATTGGCGAAATGTTGCATTACTGCGTCTCCTTGTTATCAGGCAAGGCAGAAGCTAAAGGCCAGCACATTAACTTGTATACGCAAACACTTACTTTGCATGCAAGCCGGGAAAAACTGTGGCGCGTGATCAGTAACCTGATAGCTAACGCGATAAAATTCAGTCCTACAGGTGCGATAATTAATATTAAAATGGAACATGACGCAAAAAGGGTATTGATAGAGGTAAACGACCACGGTATTGGCATACCCCCCGAATTGCAGGACAAAATATTTGACATGTTTACCGAAGCCAAAAGGCCGGGCACGGCCGGTGAACAAGCCTTCGGTTTAGGGTTGGCCATTTCAAAGCAGATAGTGGAGGCCCACGGTGGAAAGATATGGTTTGAAAGCGACCCGGTGAACGGGACAACTTTTTTTGTCGACCTGCCGGTTTTAAGTTAATAGTGGCGGTTTAATAAATATTTATTATTGTTTCGCGGCAGGCGTTTCCATCTTTTTTATCATATCTGTAGCATTGGTATTTTTGGGGTTCAGCTTTAACGATTTTTGATAATTTTTTATCGCCAGTTTATTGTTGCCTGCTGTCATATAACCCTCGGCCAAACTATCGTATACATTATATGATTTTGGATACATCTTCACGTTCAGCTTAAACAGTTCTACTGCTTCATTCGGGAATTTCTTTATCAGCTCATATCCCAGGCCGTTCAGGTCGTTTTCAGATACATATATGTCCTTGAATTTAGTTTTCTTTAATTCCTTAAAGGTACTAAGCACTGCTGCCATTTGAGGTTTAGAATCATCTTTAACCGGTTTTTCAAAAAGTATGCTATCTAAAACCATCCCTAACGATTTGGCTTTGGTGTCCAGCAATTCTATATCAAAAATAAGCGTCGCTTTGGGTGGGATAGGGCCCGTACCGTTGTCGCCATAAGCAATGTTGGGGGGCAATATAAATATCCCCCGGTCGCCAACATGCAGCAATGTCAATGCTTCATTAAAACCCTTTATTACCTGGTGCGATGGTACTGGCACAGCGAAAGGCGCCCCGCGATCACGGCTGGCATCGATCTTTGTTCCGTTGGTCAATGTTAAAATATAATCGCATATGGCCAGTTGTCCCGGCGGCACAGCCGCTCCGCTGCCTTTTTTCGTAAAGAAATACTTTAGCCCGGATGCTGTTGTCATCGTATCCGTTTTTTGGGCGAATGCAGAACCGCAAAGGCTACAAATGATGATAAGGATGAGTAAGTTTCTTTTCATGAATGATTTAGCTATAACCAAATATAGTTATAGTATACGAAGCTTTTTACTTTTTATCTAAGCGCTTTTTTACAGTCAATTATACCGACCTTTGTAAAAATACTATCGCCAAAAAATGTCCTCAGATCCCAAACAAAAAATTGCTGAAAAAGAAAATCTGCACTCCCGCAATGCGCACAGGCAAGGCTATGACTTTAAGCAATTAATAAAATCTACGCCCGAACTTCGCCCGTTTGTAAAGGTGAACGAGTACGATGTGGAGTCGATAAATTTTAGCGATGCCGATGCAGTTAAAATGCTGAACAAAAGTTTGCTGAAGCAATATTATGGGATCGATGGCTGGGACATCCCCGAAGGTTACCTTTGCCCACCCATCCCCGGCAGGGCCGATTATATCCACTACATAGCCGACCTGTTGAGCGAAAACAATGATGGCACTATCCCCACCGGTAAAAAAATAAAGATATTGGACATTGGAATGGGTGCCAATTGTATTTACCCTGTAATTGGCAGCAGTGTTTACGGTTGGCAGTTTGTAGGTACTGATATCGACCCCATCGCTATCCGTTCGGCAAAAGATATTATAGCGGCCAATCCGCAGTTAAAGGGCCAGATATTGTTGCGCCAGCAAACCAACAAGCACAACATATTTAAAGGCATTATTATACAGGATGAAGGCTTTGACGCCACCATCTGCAACCCTCCATTCCATTCCTCCTTACAAGAGGCGCAATTGGCGACGGTTAATAAATGGAACAAGTTAAAGGCCGACGGTAAGCCACAATCCACATTAAATTTTGGCGGCCAAAAGAAGGAGCTATGGTACCACGGCGGCGAAGCGGCATTCATCAAACTGATAATAGAACAAAGCGTACTGGTCGCAAAGCAATGCATGTGGTTTACCACCCTGGTATCAAAAAAAGATACGCTGCCCGGCGTTTACAGGGCCTTAAAAAAGGCAGCCGCGATTGATGTTCGTACCATCAACATGTCGCAGGGGCAAAAGACAAGCCGCATTGTAGTGTGGACATTTTTAGATGCGAAAGAGCAAGAAGATTGGAGAAATGAATTTTGGCGTTGATGTTTAAATGGTTTTTATTTCGCCAAACCCTGTTGCCTTTTATTATTTAAATACCTCCGTACAGGTATATCATAAAGTACCATCACCAGGTACGCAAAGCCTACCAAAAGAATTAAGCTTATTATAATAATGAGCGCCAGTTGTCCTGTAGCAGGTTTGTACTTAGCATAATAATTCCCGAACATCCATATAACCGAATAATGGGTCATGTACAACGGATATGATATCTTGCCAAAGAAATTACAGAGCTTTTGAAAGCCCGTTGTCAGATTGGCCCCTGCGCCTAAGGCAACAACCAAAGGAAAATAGACTAATACCACTAACGTTTCAGTGATCCGGTTCCAGTCGTTGCTGAAAGGCATTAGTAACGCACCTGCCAATAGTATAGCCATGCCGATAAAACCCAGCTTGTTCTTAATGATCAAATTAAAACGGTATATAATTAGCCCGGCTGTAAACGAATAAAATATGCGCGCCCCGCCGTCCCAAAAGTTTGATGAACTCCAGCCACCCATCAGGTTTCCTGCACGGTATGCCACAAAACAAAGGGCGCCAGCCGAAATTATTGCCAGGGCAATAAGGTAACCACGTTTAAGTTTGCAAAGGATAAAAGCATACACAATATTTGCCACATACTCCCAAAATAACGACCATGCCGGCGCATTAAAACTAAAGAGGTTAAAGCCCCGATCAGCCATGGCGCCAAAAGGAATGAGCAGGATAGAGCAAAGAAATATCAGCGCGATCCTGCCTGCGCTGTATACTTCAGGATGCCCGCCAAAAGGATCGAACAGGAAAGCCAGAACGCCTAATACCGAACCAAAAATAACCAAAGGGTGCAGGCGTATCAGCCTCGATTTAAAAAATTCCATAATCCCCATTTTGCCAATGCGGTCATCATATGCGTAACCAATAACAAAACCTGATAAGCAAAAAAAGAAATCAACCGCCAAAAACCCGTGCCCAATAAAGTTTTGGCTATAATCTGAGTAAGCCATTTCCATAAAATGGAAAGTCACAACCCCCAGGGCTGCTACGCCCCTTAAGCCATCGAGAATTTCAAAATGTTGTTTGGTTTTTAGAATGGCAGGGTTTAGTTTTTCCATTTAAATTGAAGCTGATAGTACGCTGTATGCCGGGGCTGCATACAGCTTCAAGAATACCGAATAATAATAGTTTCGCAAAATTTTTTCGGAAAGAAGGGCCTGAAAAAATAATTATAACCAATTAAACTATCGCAAATAGTCATCGTCATACTGATATAAAATTTATAATAACAACCTTAAATTTTGGTATCATGAAAACGAAAATACAAACCATAAAAGCCGACTTATACAATGTATTTGTAATGGGAAATGCTAACAACCTGCAAATGGCAAGGGTTTATTTTTTATTAACCGTTCCTGCCTTAACAGTATTACTTGCCATCGGCAATTTTAAATAAATATCGGCAATAATCCCCTTTTTGGGGTCCACATATATGTACAAGCCTTTGGATTAGTGTCCAAAGGCTTTTTTGTTTAATTATACTTACTGGTAAAGCCCAAATTTTTTAACCCTTGTTTTATTTCGGGGCAGTTCATAAATAGTTTCCATATCAGACCGGTGCGGTAGTTCTCTATCATTACCACAATGGGCCCCTCGTCAATCGCCAGGTGCGTTTTGGCGTACCAGTTGTGGGTTTCGCTAAAGCCATCGGCAAAGCCATATGGCCCCCAAATCTTATCGCCCATGTCATAATAAAAATGCTTGAGCGCCTGCATAGAATATTCAGGCGTATAAGGGAACGATGATAATGCCGCCGTAGGTTGAATAACGCCGCGATCATCTTCAGGACAATGTGCCACGTAGCCCTTGAAGCTGTCGCCGGCAGTTAGGCCCCAGCAGTTTGCTGCATAGCCTTTAAATTTCTTCGGATTTTCAATACAATAAGCGCGGTTTATCAGGGTATGGTTTTTTGTTTGTTCAGCATAATTAATACCGTTGTCGTCTTTTAAACCATTCGGGTCGATGCCCATGTAGGTGTATTGTTCAAAAAATAGCGGGCCACCTTTATCATAATTTCCTAACGGGAGTTTAATGCCATAGTATGATTTTCCATTTCGCCAGCCATTGCCGTTTACCCAGCTATTCTCATATAATTCTTTTGATATAGGGTGCGTGGGCGATGAGGCCGCGACAATATAAGTTATCAATGCCTCGTCATAACCAAACACCGGGAAGTTCATATCAAAATCGTTATCAGGGCTCCAATGCCAGTATAGCTTTTTGTTGCCATTGTTGCTGTGCCAGTTCCAGTCGGCAGCGCTCCACATATCATTTACACGGTTGCGGAAATATTTTTCGAGCGGCGTATTGCTATCAAAATATTGGCGGGCCGATAGCAGCCCCATAAAAAGATACGATGTTTCTACAATATCAGCGCCATCATCCAGCCTGCCGAACGGGATGGTTTTCCCGGTGGCCCCGTTCATAAAATGCGGGTATATGCCGTGGTAACAATCGGCCTTAATTAAAAAGTCGACTATTTTAACCAGGCGCTTTAACGCCGTATCGCGCCCTATCCAGCCATGGTTAACAGCTACTATGGTCGAGAGTATGCCAAAACCTGTTCCGCCAATGGCACATGCTTCGGGGCCGAAAGTGCCTTTGCTAAAGTTGGGCTGGCCATCGGCTTCGTTAATATAATCCCAGTAATAGTTTGCCTTTACGGTATTATCGCGTTCGCGGGCGAGGCCGCTCACCGGGTGGCCAAAACCCCAGAAATAACGGAAGGTTTGCCTTTGAACAATATCAAGTAAAGCCTCATCGGATATGTTTTTTACAATACCTACCGGGGCAATTGTGGTTTTTTCTGTCGCGTGGTGTTTTTTAACGGGCGACTGTGCATAGCAACCATAGCCCGCCATGCAGGCCATCAGCATAAATAAAAAACGACGCATGGTATAATTGGTTAATAGGCTAAGTTATATTTTTATGCTGATAGTTTGTTGTTATTAGCGGTTATGTAATTTGGACTGTTGATTTTTTTAGATATTTTTAGGAAAAAAAAGACCATGAAACCTTTATCACTTTTATTCTTATTACTGCTATTGCCTGCTTTGTCATTTTGTCAAACCATTAATTCGCCATCTGTTGAATACTCGGATGACCCATCGACTATAATAGAAAAAATAGAGATCACCCCGAAATATACCGCTGTATATTTTAAACATACAGCTGCCGCTAAAGGGGGCTGGCTGGAACTAAACAAAAGTATTTATTTGCAGGATGCAAATGGAGAAGACCGCTACAATTATGTAAGGTCGGAGGGTATTAAGTTAAGGCCTGTGAAAGATACTGCTACTACGGATAATCAGGAATTTAATTTCACGGTTTATTTTGAAAAGCTTAAACCCGGAACAAAAGCTATAAACGTAATTGAAAGGGCAACATCTATTATGGATAGAATGTCGGGCACTAATTATTTTAATTTTTACAATGTGAGCCTTGAACAACCGGATACAACAAAAAAAAATGTAAAAACCGGCGTAACATTATATCCACCTCTTTCGGGCCTGAACTCCCCAAATTATGAATCCTCGATGGGTTCAGTGATGACGAGTATGTATAATGCCGCGCTTGAAGCGCAATTGAAATTTTATTCGGACAAAGCCAGGTTAGATGAGATGGCAAAAATTGAAAAAAGTTATTATGATGCTTTAATGAAAGCGGGTTTTACAGCTGACCAGGCGTTGAAAATACTTGTATCAAAGCCATTGCTATCTTCGGACATGACGGGGAAATAAGATAATGCCAGTTTATGCCAAAACCCGCATAGCGACCACACCCAGTGGTTACCTGCATTTGGGTAATATATTGGCGTTTGCAATTACGGGTACGCTGGCGCGCAAGCACGGCGCTACAATATTATTAAGAATTGACGACCTTGATCGTGCGCGGGCAAACCGCTTATATGTACAGGATATTTTTGACACCCTTGATTTTTTGCAGCTGCCTTATGATGAAGGCCCGCGCGATATAAACGATTTTGAGGCTAATTATTCCCAGGTACACCGCATGGATCAATACCGGAGGGCATTGGATAAGCTGTGCAATGATGACCTTGTGTATGCCTGCACCTGTTCGCGCAAGCAAATAAATAATTGCGCGTGTTATACTAAACATATCCCTTTAACCACCCCGGGTGCAAGCTGGCGGCTTATTACCAATAATGATGTGATTGCGGTTAGGGACTATGACGGCAACACCATACAGGCTGCTTTGCCTGATGATATGAAGAACTTTATTATCAAAAAGAAAGACGGTTTCCCCGCATACCAGCTTACCTCGGTAATTGACGACCTTTTTTATGGGGTTGATCTTGTTGTTCGCGGCGAGGATCTTTGGCCCTCCACACTGGCGCAGCATACATTGGCGTCGGCGCTTGGTAAGGCTGATGATTTTGGGGCCATCAGCTTTTATCATCATCCTTTAATGATGGATGCATCGGGGCAAAAACTTTCCAAGTCAGCAGGTGCCACATCAATAAAATATTTGCGCGAAAGCGGTAAAACACCTGCCGAGATATGGGGCCTGATTGCTGCCATCGCGGGGGAAGTAAATATTAGCATATGGCAAACGCCCGGAGGTACAGCAATTATTTAAACGCTAAATCAAACAAATAACCGTTAATTTATTTTACTATTTTCATCGCACTAAATTTTACCTATGATAAAAAGAATATGCCTGTTTATTTTGCTGCTTTTGCCGGGTTTGCTAAAAGCGCAAAGTAAACTGCCCGACAATATGTTTTTGCGCAAACTGCCCAACGGGCTCGACGTATTGGTAATTGAAGATAACAGCGTACCGCTGGCCACCATAATGATAACCTGTAAAAATGGCGCTTATACCGAAACACCCGAGTTTAACGGCTTGAGCCATTTATACGAACACATGTTTTTTAAGGCGAATAAAGAGTACCACAGCGCCGAGGATTTTTTGCAGCGGGTGAGCGAGCTGGGTATGAAGTTTAACGGCTCAACATCGTTCGAAAACGTGAACTATTATTTTACACTGCCCAGCTCAAACCTTGGCGAAGGCCTTGATTTTATGAACTCGGCCATACGTTACCCAAAGTTCGACCCCAAGGAGATGGCACATGAGAATGAAGTGGTTGATGCCGAGTTTCAGCAGGATGAATCGGACCCTGGTTACGCATTATCAAACGCAATGGACCACCACATGTGGGGCAGCCTGTACAGCCGCAAAAATTCGCTGGGCGACCACCAGGTTATTCGGTCGGCTACACCGGCTATGATGGATTCCATTAAAAATAAATATTATTTCCCCAATAACTGCCTACTTACCGTTGCCGGCGATGTAAAGCACGACGACATTTTCAGGCGCGTACAAAACATATATGGCAGCTGGAAGCCATCGGGCTTCGACCCATTTAAAAAGTGGCCCATCCCCGAATTTAAACCGCTAAAAAAGACAGATTATTTTGTGGTTGAATCGGGCCTTTCACGGGTGCCACTAGTGCTGATGGAGTGGGAAGGTCCCGACACCCGCCATGATGTGCATTCAACCTATGCTGCCGATGTTTTTTCGTTCATTGTGAACCAAAACTCATCAAAATTCAGTAAGGCGTTGCTGCAATCGGGTTTGGCGCTGCAGGTGGAGATCAGTTATTTAACGTTGAGCCATACCGGCCCCATCACTTTGGAAATAGTACCCAACCCGGCCAAAATAAAAGAATGTATTGCCGAAGTGAAAAAGCAAATTGAATTGATGGACAGCGAAGATTATTTTACAGATGAGCAAATAGTTATAGCCCGCCGCAAGCTTGGCATTGAACGTACCATGGAAAAGGAAGTAACCTCGGATTTTACACAGGCCATGTCGTTCTGGTGGGCATCAAGCACTATTGATTATTACACCGGCTATGTTGATAACCTTAACACAATAACCCGTGCCGACCTGCAAGAGTATGTACGCAAATACATTAAGAACCAGCCTTATTGCGCCGGGATGCTGATAAGCCCCGAGTTGAAGGCACAGGTACATCCCGAAGAATTTTTTACCACATCGAACTAAATTCCAATGAAAAAATTACTGTTTATTATAACTATAATGTGCCTTGCCATAACCGGCGCGATGGCACAGGCGCCAACAACTGCGTTTGATGTGGATGGTATTAAAGTGATCTTTAAGCCTACCGTAAAAGAGATACTTGACGTGCGGCTATTTTTCAGGGGAGGCGTAACCAACTATGGGCCCGACCAGGCCGGTATTGAAAATTTCGCGCTTAATGCCGCTGCGGAATGTGGTACGCGTAAATATACCGGCGATGCCTTTAGGGATACAGCTGATGTTTACAGCATTGGCCTACACGGCGAATCGACCTATGATTATGGAAGCATTGAGATGGAGTGTGTAACCGATTACCTTAACCAGGGATGGGATTTGTTTACGCAAGCTGTTGTCGACCCTGTGTTTGATGATAACCAGGTGGAACTGCTGCGCAATAAAATATTTGCCGAGATGCGACAAAAGCAGTCGGACCCGGACAATTATTCAGATGAGTTGATGATAAGGAACGCATTCGCCGGTACGCCTTATGCTACCGACCCCGGTGGTACAGAAGAAACCCTTAGTAAATTTACAGCCGCTGACCTTAAAAACTATTATCACAGCATTTTGGATAAAAGCCGTTTGTTTATAGTGGTGGCGGGCAAAATAAGTAAGGAAGAACTGGTGGCGAAGATACATGCCTCCTTCGCAGGCTTGCCTTCAAAACAAATGTATCACGCGCCCACCTATACAACGCCCGATTGGAGCGATTATAAGGTGCTTGTTGAAAAACGCGGCCTGTCAACCAATTATATTAATGCTATCATGAACTCACCACAGGTATATAGCCCTGATTATATACCCTTCAGGCTGGGTATTTCTGTTGTAGGCGGCGCTTTGTTCGGCGACCTGCGCACCGATCTGAATTTATCATACGACCCCGGCGCAGATGCCGTGATGCGGCAAATGCCTTATGCTACCATGTCGGTAAGTACTAACCAGCCCAAGGCAGCAGTGCATGAAATGAACAAAATGTTAAATTATGTGCGGCACATCGGCGTTTCTTCAAGCGACCTTAAGCATTTAAAAAGTAGTTATATCACCACAAATTATATAAAACAACAAAGCACATCTGCAATAACCGAAAGCCTTGGCGAAGCCGAAGTTTTAGGCGGATGGGAAATAGCGGAACAATTGCCGGCAATGGTTAACAAAGTAACCGTACAGCAAATTAATATTGCGCTGAACCAATACATACAAGGCCTGCGATGGAGCTATCTTGGCAACCCTACACAAGCTGATGATGCCACCCCTTCGTTCCAGGAAAAGCTGCATTAGGTATAATACCGCTATTTGGCAACAATGCCATCCATTATGGTAAACCTTTTTGGGTTTTTTATGGGGATGGGTTTGCTGATAACATCTATCCACATGGCCTGTTGCGTAGCATCGTTAAAGCTGTTCCATACAGGCAGGCCTTGCCCATTTGGATCGCTGGTTTTTATAAAGTTGGCAAAATAACTTTCCATGGTATCCGATACCTTGTAATCATCATCCGTCCATGTATAGGCTTTATTGGTTGATAAATTTCCTAAGGCATATTCAATTTCGGACGAGTGTGAAGCGCCCATTGCAGGTTGCTTAAATCCGGCAACAGGCTGGCGCACACGACCAAAAATATAATTATACACCGGTTTGCCGCCCGTTTTGCTTTGCATATCAATAAACTTCCAGGTATTTAAAACTATAAAATTGTCTGATGCCAGATCAGTAGCTGCTTGTTTTACTTCGTCACTATTGGTAGCCGGATATAAGGCAAATACATCGTCGGCATGGTCGCCGTATTGTTTGGTGAGTGCGTTTTTATAATTCTGTACGCTGGTTGAATCATTCCCAAATATTGAATGATAGTCGTTTTCAGCCGAGTTCCAGCCTGCTAATAATGGCACATGCATTTGCAAGCCATTATCGAATATAGCTTTGGGCGATTGCGGGAAAAAGTAGCCATCCACATCTACATGAAAATGTGATTTGCCCGATAATTTTAACAGGGAATCGGCCGGTATTTTACGCAGGTCGGCTAATGATGCCGCGCCTATGGATGCTGCGAACTGTGCGCCATTCCCCTCGGCTATGTCCAATGGGACAACTTGATAACTGCCGACTACTGAACCGCTTTCTGCTATTGCGCCGTTAAAAAGCCCCTTAGATAATGGTGATGCGATTTGAGCACTTACAGACTGTGAGCCTGCCGATTCGCCCGCTATGGTTACCCGTTTAGGATCACCGCCAAAAGCCGCTATATTTTTTTGCACCCATAATAAAGCCGCATGCTGATCCATCAAACCATAATTGCCCGATGATTGGTGAGGTGATTCTTTGGTTAATTCAGGGTGCGCGAAAAATCCAAATATACCTAAGCGGTAGTTGATGGTAACCGCAACTATCCCGCGTTTTGACATACTTTCGCCATCATAACGGTATTCCGAACCATCACCTGCCTGGAAACCCCCGCCATAAAAATATACCAATACCGGCAAAGCCTCTTTTGGCGATTTGGCCGGCGTCCATACATTTAGGTACAGGCAATCCTCGCTTTTACCATTACTGCGGAACATCATATCGCTATAAATTGGCGCCTGCATTGCCTGCGGCCCGAAATGATCTGTATGTAAAACGCCCTTCCAGTTTTTAGGCGATTGCGGTTCTTTCCAGCGCAGGTCGCCCACCGGGGGCTGTGCGTAGGGTATGCCCTTAAAAGAATGTATGCCGCTGGTTTCAACAACGCCTTGTACTATACCATTTGAAGTTTTTACCTGCGGGCTGTCGATCTTTTGTGCAAGAGCCGGGCAGGCAAAGCCAATTCCCATTACTATAAATGTGATTATCTTTTTCATGATGGATGTTTATTGTTTGCTCTGCTGGTATTTGTAGTGTAGTTGCTTTAAGGTTTCTTCCGATGCATCATCGGTTGAAGTGCCATAGCCCGATACCAATATTCCCTTAAGTCCCGACTTGGATGCCAGGGCATAAACTGTGGCTTCATCTGCGGGGTCTGACGCACCTTCGTAGCGGTAAAGGTCGACAATCTCAAACTCATCGGCGGCGTAAGCCTGTCCATCGGTTAAGAATTGGTTCTCCTTTAAATTCAGGTCGAGCGTAAAGCCTTTTTCTTTTAACTGCTTTATGGCCTCGGTAACGGTGGCGTAATGGAATTGCTGTTGCATAGGTGCATGAATTATAGGTTATAAGGGGATAGTGTAAATTTAGGGAATTAGCATTTACATTTATGTTGAATAAATGCAATTTGCATAGAAAGGTTTTGACAAAAGCCGATAATATTTCGAAAGTAGGGCTAATCGCTAAATTTCTTTAACATCCGTTGATGCTATCCATCCCGCGCTGCCGTTAGGGAGTTCGATCTCGATCCAGCTGGCATTGGTTTCCATTACGTTAACCTTGGTGCCTTCGTGCACAACAAACATGGGTTTTCCTGCGGCATCGGGCGAGCTTTTGGCCGTTACCGTACTGCTGAAAATTATGGCCTGGTGATGGTTATTGAAATAGTTAACCTGGCGGTTAGCTATAAAAATGCTGATGAAGCCAAAACAAATCAACACTATGCCACCATAGAATGATGATTTTTTTATGCCGACTGAGTTGGTAAAGACATACAGCACCAATAAACCAAAGCCCGCCAACAGAAACAACACACTTAATGCCGCGAGTGTATTGGCCGAAAAACACAATATGAAACTATGCCACCACCCGGTAACAAAAAACTCGGGTAATTGTATAACCTTATCGGTTGTTTTTGAGTTAGCCAGTTTAATGTTGAAGTTGATATCTTCGTCGCTTGGATTCAGTTTGTGGGCCTTTTCAAAGTATAATATTGCTGAGGGAATATCATCGGTTTTATAATAGGCATTGCCCAGGTTAAAATATATGATAGCCGATTGATAGCCATCATTCAATATTTGCTGGTAGCTTTGCACCGCCTGCTGGTATTGTCCCTTGGCATATTGCTGATTCCCTTTTTGAAAAAGCACGGTTGTGGCATCGCTGCCATAGGAAAATACGGGCAGTGCCAAAAACAAAAGCAGGTATAACCCGCTTTTTAGCCGGTTATATTTTATCTTCAATTTCATTTATCGTATTTTTTGCCTTGTCGAATACCTGTTGCTGTGATATGCCTGTTACCGGGGCAAAGCGCGCCATCTCGCACAGGTCGATGGTATCGGCCAATTGGTTGATAGTGCTTTCATCTAATGCTCTTGCTTTTAGTTGATCGGTTATGTTTTCCTTGTTCAGATCAGCAACCGGGATGTTTAGCTTGTCGCTTAAATAACCGTACAGACCGCGGGCCACTGCCTCATAAAATTCGTTTTTATTGCCAGCCGATAATTGTTTGGCGGCATTGGCCAGGTGCTTGGCCGCAACTTTATTGGCTTTACGGCTTTTTAGTTTAACTATGTCGCTGTTTTGCTTATCATCCCAGCGGCGATATAGGAGTGCGCCTGTAAATGCCAGCGGCCCCAACAACATTAACAGGTAAAAGCCTGCCGAACCATAAAAACCTTCGCCGTCTTTATACAGATCAGGCGAATCGGTTTTGATGTAGCGGATATCCTTGCCCAGCATTTTTATATCCTGCTGGCTGGCTATATTGTAAGCGGTAGGGTTGGCCTGCGGGTCGCCTTTATTAACTTTTATGGCGAATGATTTGGCGGGCAGTGTTACGTATCTTCTCGTCGCAGGGTTAAAGTAAGAGAAGCCCGGCGGACTAAGTGTGAAATCGCCCTGGTGACGAGGGATAAGCAAATAGGTATATTCCCTGCTGCCCGAAACACCGCCGGGGTTTACCGCAATGTTATCAGTTGTCTTTGGATCATATTTTTCGAAATCGGCAGGCGGGTTAATGTTGGGTGAGTTTATCAGCGCCAGGTTACCCGTACCTGTAATTTTAAGGTTGTAATTAAGCGTTTCATTGGCTTTTAGTTCTTTCTTGTCGATGTTTGATGCAACCGAGAACGAGCCTACCGCGCCGCTAAAATCAGCTGGTTTGCCGGCCTCGGGCAATGGCATGGCATGGATAATAACCGGAGGACTACTTACTTTATAATTCACATCCTTAAAGCTGCCGCCGCCAAAAACCTGGTCAAAAATATCACCTGAACTTTGCTGCTGCAAGCGAACGGCCAATGTTAATGATATAGGGTCGATGGTCAGGTCGCCGGCATGTTCAGGGAATAATACGGTTTGTTTTATGGTGGCTACGTTAAAACGCTGGCCCTTATAATTTTCTATTTTCCATTGCACCGGCTGGCCATTTTTCATTACATCCTGGTTCCAGAAACCATTCAGGTCTGGGGCCTTATCTAATCCACTACCCAGGATAGCCACCTGTGTATATAACTTATAATTTACAGTTAGTTGCTCGCCCTGGTAAACGCGGGTTTTATCAACTTCGGCCCTGATGAATAATGATTTTGCAATGTTTTGCGAGTTACCCACAGCTGCGCTGCCGGGTGCATTTTGTTGCGCTTGTGCCTGTTGGGCTTGCTGCTGTGCAGGCTGCCCCTTTACCACTTTTATTTTCAGGATGTTCGACTTTACGCCACGCATACCTACATTTATCGATGCCGCGCCGATAATAAACGTACCTTCTTTGGTAGCTGTTAAAATGTAACTGTAACTTGCGGTAGAAGAAGAGACACCATTATTTATTACTACACTTTGTGACACAGCAGGGCCGGATTGTACCTGGAAATTCGAAAAGTCGGGCGCGTTAAAGTCATCGCCACTGCCCTGCACGGTAAAATCAACCTGGAATGGTTCCCCAACAGCCACCTGTGTGCTGCTGGCAGTGGCGATAAATTTTATCTGCGCAAAAAGCAGTGTCGGTAATAACACTAAAAATGATAATATGTAGAGCCCTTTTTTCATTTATATAATTAGAGAGGCAAGAAACAAGAGCCAGGAATCAAGATATTCGGTTTGCGCCATCTGAATAAATTTTGTCTTGATTCTTGCTTCTTGACTCTTGCATCTATTCCAAATTTACCAATCCTTATCAATATGCATTTTACCGGCCTTTACCTTTTTGTTTTTCAGCTTGTCCTGTGTGTTCTTTTCGTTGTCGTTCAGCGCGTCAAGCATGCGTTGGGCATCATCTTTTGATAGCTTATCGGGATTCTGCTGTTGCTGGTTTTGTTTGTCCTTATTTTGCTGGTCCTTGTTGTTTTGGTTGTTTTTATCCTGGTCTTTCTTATCCTGGTTCTTCTTATCCTGATCCTGTTTATTCTTGTCCTGGTTGTTTTTGTTGTTTTGGTTATTCTTATCGTTCTTCTTATTTTGTTGTTGCTGTTGTTTCAGCTTTTCCTGCGCGTAGGCAAGGTTATACCGTGTTTGGTCGTCCTTCGGATTGGCTAACAACGATTTTTCATAGGCATCAACACTCTCCTGGTATTTCTTCGATTCCATCAACGAATTACCCAAATTATGATAGGCACCGGCCTTTATCGCATTATTTGTTGCCGATGAGCCAATATCGGTAAAATGTTGTGCCGCGTCATCAAACTTTTTTTGTTTAAATAAGGCATCACCTAAATTAAAATTACCCTCAACAGGCATGCCCTTTTTCTCAACCGATTTACTGTATTCGGCAGCGGCATCCTCGTATTTTTTCTGGCTGTAAAGCTGGTTGCCTTTATGGATATGGCTTTTTGCATCCTGTGCATAAAGCCATTCGCCGCTCAACAGCATCAATATAATTATAATAAATTGCTTCATGGCTTCTTCACTTCAAACAAGTTCAACCCGCTTAACCTTAAACTTTTTCGGTTCGATATAAAAAATTCCACCACCAGCAACAAAAACGCCATCACAAAAAAGAACTGGAACCTGTCCTCAAAATCCTTGTACTGTTTACTGTCGTAGCCTTTTTGCTGCATCTTGTTCACCTGGTCCATCACAATGTTTAGCCCACTGCCTGCATTACTGGCCCGCACAAATACACCATTTCCGGCGGCGGCTATTTCTTTACACATATCCTCATTCAGCTTACTAATAACGGTATGCCCTGCGCTATCCACATGGAAACCCGCCTGCTTACCATTCAAATAAACAGGGATTGGCGAACCCTGCGGCGAACCAAAACCGATAACGTGTATCGCTACTTTTTTATCGGCGGCGTTTTCGGCGGCTTTAACTGCGTCGTCCTCGTGGTTCTCGCCATCGGTCATCAGTATCATGGCTTTGGCGGTATTGTTTTTAAAGTCGAGCGATTGCATGCCCATATCAATGGCCGCGCCAATGGCAGTGCCTTGAGTGGGTACCATGCCGGTACTTATTTCGTTCAAAAATAATTTTGCTGCCGAATAATCGGTGGTCATTGGCAATTGTACATAAGGTTCGCCTGCAAATACAACTATGCCTATGCGGTCGTTGTGCAAACTGCTTATTAACTGGTCGAGCGCCCGTTTCGCATTCTCCAAACGATTGGGGGCAAGGTCCTGCGACAACATACTGTTCGAAACATCGAGCAGTATCATAATGTCGGCACCATCGCGCTTAATATCCTCTGTCCGGGTGCCTATCTGCGGATCGGCAAGGCCGATGATGATCAAACCGTAAGCAACAATATACAGGATGAATTTTAGTGTTGGCCGCATGAACGATACACCGGGCATGATGCGGGTAATTATCCCCATATCGCCCAAACGGGCAAGCGCCCTCTTTTTCCAGGTGCGTACGCCCACAAACAAAATGATGAGCAGCGGTACGGCTGCTAATCCCCATAAAATTTCTATGTGTGCAAAACGTAACATCAGGTTAAAGCTCCTTTAAAAATGGTATTACTTAATAAAAACTCAAGCGATAAAAGTATGATCGCAGCCAGGGCAAAAGGTAAAAACCGCTCTGTTTTTTTATGAAACTGGGTAACCGCTATCTTCACTTTTTCCAGCTTATCTATCTGCTGGTAAATACCCTGTAACTCCTGGTTATTGTGCGCCCTGAAATATTTACCGCCCGTAATATCCGATATTTTACTAAGCGTGGCCTCATCAATTTGTACCGGCATATTTTGGTAATGGATATTGCCAAATTGGTCTTTAAATGGATAAGGCGCCGAGCCATTTGTACCGATACCCACCGTGTACACCCGCACCCCGAACTGTTTGGCAATTTCAGCAGCGGTAATAGGTGGGATGGAACCCATGTTGTTAACACCATCGGTAAGCAAAATAACTACCTTGCTTTTTGCTTCGCTATCCTTCAGGCGGTTTACCGCGGTAGCAAGGCCCATGCCTATAGCGGTGCCATCATCTATCATGCCGTTTTGTATGCCCTGGAACAGGTTGATCAGCACATCATGGTCGATGGTTAATGGGCATTGTGTAAAGCTTTCGCCGCTGAATATCACCAGGCCGATACGGTCGTTAGGGCGGGCCTTTATAAAATCAATAGCTATCTGTTTGCCTGCTTCCAAACGATTGGGCACAAAATCCTCGGAAAGCATACTGCCCGAAATATCGCTGGCTATAATAATATCAATCCCCTCGGTGGTTTCATTTTCCCAGCTCAAGGCAGTTTGCGGCCTTGCGAGTGCTATAATTAATAACGATAACGCTAACACCCTAAGCACAATGCTATAATGCCTGAAATAATAGTACGCGTTTTTTTTGCCCGATGAAAACCCGCTGGTGGTTGACATGCTGAGCGTGCCCTGCAATACTTTATTTTTCCATATATACCAGCCTATCATCAGCGGGATGATGATGAAAAACCAGAAGAAATCGGGGTAAGCAAATTGTATTCCGTTAAACCAGCTCATTTCGGCAATTCCTCCTTATTAACAGGCGCTTGTGGTTCCTGCTTGGTTTGCATTACAAAGCTGATAGCATTCTCCATACTGAACTCATTGTCTTCGGGCAGCGGCTTTTCTTTGGCGAATTTCACCAAATCGGCTAAAATCAACGTACGCCTTAATTTTTCACGGGCATCGGCGGATATTTGGGCCGATCTTAAACCTGCAAATATTTCGTCGGATGTTTGCTCAAGCGCGTTGATATGGTACCTGTTCTCCAGGTATTCGCGCAGTGTATCGCTTAATTCGCTGTGGTATAATTTTACCTCATCACTTTGCCATAGTTTTTTATCGCGCAGGGCGCTTAATTTACTTAGGGCGATGGTATGCGGCGGGATGGCAGGTGCCCTGCTTATCACGGCAACTTCTTTTTTAGGCCGTTTTATGAGATATATCGTTATGCCGATGATAGCCAAAACAGCGAGTAACGGGAATACCACCCACTGCCAGTTATCCTTTAGCCAATCGAGCCAGGTATAAGTTACGGCTAAGGGTTGTTTAATATCATAAATGGCTTTAGTAGTATCAACGGCTACCGGGGTAAATTGTAGCATCAAACTATCAGTGGTATACGATGCTGTTTTTGTTTTGAAGGTGAACGGCGGGATGGAATAGGTGCCCGGCTTAAACGATGTTACCGTATAATTTCGGGTAATGGTTTCGTTTTGTACGTTATCCTTATCAAAAGCGGTGTCGGGTTTTGCAACACTTACTATTTGTATTTTTCCAATGCTATCGGCCAGTTGCGGGAAAATAATCTCGTCCTTAGCCTTTATATGCGCTATAATGTGCAGGCGGGTTTGATCGCCCATAGGGATGCTCACTTTATCAAGCGTAGCTTCAACCTTAATGTTTTGCGCCTTGGTTTTATAAGCAAAACAGGTTAAAAATAATACCAGGACTAATGTATAATTAAAGTATCGTTTCATTTTATCACCGCCTGCTTTCACGTTTTTTAAATAGTGTCATTAGTGGTTTTACGTATGATTCATGGGTGCCTATACCGGTAAAATCCACACCGGATTTTTTAAAGACGTTTGCCAATTCAGCATTGCGTTTCAGCGCAGCAACTTTGTAGGCATTGCGTACATCCTTGTTACTGGTATTCACCCATTGTAATTCCCCGGTTTCTTCATCCACCATCGGCACCAAACCTAAATCCGGGAATTCTTCTTCGTGCCTGTCGTATAGTTTAAGGGCAATAATGTCGTGCTTTTTGTTAGCTATTTTAAGCTGATCCTCAAATGGTCCGCTGATAAAATCGGATATGATAAATGCCGTGCTGCGCTTTTTAATGGCGCTGGTAAAATAGCGTAATGCCTCGGCCACATTGGTCCCCTTGTTCTCAGGAGTAAAGTCTATTAGTTCGCGGATGATCATTAAAATATGACTGCGGCCTTTTTTTGGCGGGATGAATTTTTCTATCTTATCGCTAAAAAATATAACACCCACCTTATCATTATTTTGTATGGCCGAAAATGCCAGCACGGCGCAAAGTTCTGTTGCAAGATCCTGTTTTTGCTGAACTACGGTGCCGAAATTTTCCGAACCGCTCACATCTATTAGCAACATTACAGTAAGCTCGCGCTCCTCCTCAAAGCTTTTAACGTAAGGGTGATTAAAGCGCGCGGTAACATTCCAGTCGATGGTGCGTATCTCATCACCCACCTGGTACTCGCGAACCTCGCTAAAAGCCATACCACGCCCCTTAAAAGCCGAATGATATTCGCCCGAAAATAAGTGGTTACTTAATCCCCGGGTTTTTATCTCGATCTTTCTTACTTTTTTTAAAAGTTCTTTGGTATCCTTTGCCATGACCCCCTCTAAATCTCCCCCGAAGGGAGAGACTTTATATAATTTAGTTAATTATAATATTCAAATTCTTTATTCCCCTTTTTAAAAGTCCTCCCCTTTGGGAAGGGTTTGGGTGGGGTCTATGGTACCTCTACCGCGTTTAATATCCCGGTTACAATATCTTCCGAAGTAATGTTTTCGGCTTCGGCCTCGTAGCTTAAACCAATACGGTGGCGCAATACATCATGACAAATTGCCCTTACATCTTCCGGAATCACATAACCGCGACGTTTGATGAACGCGTATGCTTTAGCAGCCAGCGCAAGATTAATACTTGCCCTTGGCGATGCGCCAAAGCTTACCAGGCTCTTGTATTTCGATAATTTATATTGCTCGGGGAAACGGGTTGCGAAAACAATATCGATAATGTATTGCTCAATTTTTTCGTCCATGTACACCTCGCGCACTACTTTACGGGCTTTGATGATCTCATCCGTGCTGATAACCGGGTTAACCTTTGCAAAGCCCTGCGGCGAAATGTTGGCGCGGATGATGCGTTTTTCTTCTTCTTTATTAGGGTAGCCGATAACTACCTTCAGCATAAAACGGTCAACCTGTGCTTCGGGCAGCGGATAGGTTCCTTCCTGTTCAATAGGGTTTTGGGTAGCCAGTACCAAAAACGGCTGTGGCAGCGGGAAAGTGTTATCACCAATAGTTACCTGGCGTTCCTGCATCGATTCGAGCAATGCGCTCTGCACCTTTGCCGGGGCACGGTTAATTTCATCGGCCAAAATAAAGTTTGAGAACAACGGCCCTTTGCGAACTATGAACTCTTCCTTTTTCTGGTTATAGATCATGGTTCCCAGTAAGTCGGCAGGCAACAGGTCGGGCGTAAATTGTATACGGCTGAAACCGGCGTTTATAGCTTTTGCCAAGGTGTTGATGGCCAGTGTTTTTGCCAGTCCGGGTACACCTTCTAGCAAGATGTGACCATCGGCCAGTAAACCTATCAGCAAGCGCTCCACCATATATTTCTGGCCCACTATCACCTTATCCATCTCCATTTTCAGCACATCGATAAAGGCGCTTTCCTTTTGTATCATTTCATTGATAGCGCGGATATCCGTTCCGTATGATGAACTTCCGGCTACCGTATCAGTCGTAACTGGTTGTGTACCACTATTTATTTCTTCCATGAGTTTACATTTGAGGGTGCGAAGTTAAAAAGACCTGCATTTTTAAGCAACCCTTTTGCCCTATGTTTTTGTTAAAAATTGTTAAATTATAGCTAAAGCGATCACGGCAGCGCCAATATCCTTACTCAAAACCATATTTTCCGCAAGTTGGTATTATTGTAGTGATATTCAAATATAAAATTGAATAAAAAAGCCCCCTCTAAATCTCCCCCGGTAGGGGAGACTGAAAAAATCAGTTCATCTTTTTAAACGGATATTTTCCCTTGATATTTTGATTGAGGAATGTGCCCTTTGAAAATGCTTCCTTCATTTCAAGGTAAACGTGTTCGGGTACGTTTTTGTAGGCGTACTTTTTGCCGGAAACGTAGACTACGTTCAGAATATGATGCGGTGCATCATAATTAAAAGCTGCTACAACGGATGAGGGCATGGCAAATGTTTATTGAGTAAACAACAAACATTGTGCCCGATAGTTATTCCTTCAAATGTTGCCAGATGATATTGAATACATCGGTCGCGATAATATTACCGTCTGGCTTATTATCGGTTATTAAAACAGGCTTATATTGCTCTTCCACACCTACACGACCATGTGAGCCTTTAATCAGGGTAGCATCAAGAGGGATAACATCCATTACATAGCGGAAGCCTGCTTTTTTGCGTAATAGCTTATAGCCCGCCCGCAGCTTAGAACTCATGAACATTTCAACGGGGTCATAACCGGGTTTTTTGTGGATGTCTACACAACGGGCATAGTCCGGGGCTTTGGCATCATCCAGCCAAAAGTAATAAGTGAACCAACTTTGTGCAGCAGCCATTAAAACCAGGTCGCCCGAGCGTTCATGGTTGATATGATATTTGGCCTGTTGTTCTTTATCAAGAATAAGCTCAATACCCGGAACGGTTTTTAGTAATGCCTTAACCTGTTCGGTAACCGATGTATCATTAATATATACATGGGCTATCTGGTGATCAGCCACTACAAATGCTTTGGATGCACCGGGATCCAACAATTCTAACCCTCTTTCCTCGCGTATAGCCAACAAACCATGCTGTCTTAACAGGCGATTCAGGTGAATGGGATTGTTTACAGGCGATATGCCATATTCGGAAAGCAGGATGATCTTCGCGCCTTTCTTTTCATAAAAGGTGACGAGTTGCTCAACTACTTTATCAATCTCGTTTAACTCCTTACTGATAGCCGGCAGATCAGGCCCAAACTTTTGCAGGCAATAATCCAGGTGCGGCAAGTAGATGAGCGTTAGGGTGGGGTTGTGCTGGTCATCGGTCATCACGGCTGAATCCGCTATCCATTGTGTCGATTTAATGTTAGCGCCCGGCCCCCAGAACTGGAACAGCGGGAACTGACCAAGTTTATCCTGCAATGTATCTCTCAACTCAGCAGGATGCGAATAGCAATCTGGCATTTTGCGCCCATCGGCTAAATAATTAGGGCGGGGAGTTACCGAATAATCGGCATTGGAATACATGTTATACCACCAGAACATCATGGCGCTGGTAAATGATGGGTCTTCTTTTTTTGCCTTATCCCATATTTTTTCACCTTCTACCAGTTTGTTTGATTGTTTCCAGAATTTCACCTCGCAGTCGGTACGGTCGTACCAGCCGTTGCCCACAATGCCGTTATCCGCAGGGAACTTACCCGTTAAATAAGCCGATTGTACTGATGTGGTAACGGCCGGCAACATCAGTTCAATTGTAGTGAGATGCTTTTGAGCGATGTATTTTTGGATGAACGGAGTATGTTCGCCAATTACTGATTTTGACAGGCCTACAATGTCGATTACTACTGTTTTGTTCATGTTTATAATATTGGGTGTCATACTGAGCTCCGTCGAAGTATGCGGCAGGGCCTTTACGCTTATGCTTCGACGGAGCTCAGCATGACCAGCCGCACAACGTTAACTATTTTTCATTTGTTCCACAACCCATTTCAACTCTCTGATTATCGATTCATCCAACGGCGCCTTTAACTCATCAGGCAATACTTCCCACGTGTAAGTTTCCACTTCTAAATGATTAGTAAATGGATTGTTTCTCTGTATATCCAGCACCTGCACAATATCACTTTGTGTTGATCTCACCAGGCCCATATCTTCAATAAATATCGGTACGTGGAAATGCGCGCGCCATTCTTCCGCTGCCGGGTTTGCGCTGTCGGCTAATGCATCGTGCAGGTCGGGGTAACGGATTAGGCTGCCATCATTGCACCGGGCAATAACCTGGTGCAGATAGGTCGGTTCGTTGTATTTCGATATAGCATTAATTAATTCCCCGCGCTTACCAACAACAGGCATCGGCGCTTTTAATGCCGCGCTGATCTGTATTTTGCCCACTTTTATCTCTTTTTCAGCCAGCTCCTTTATTATTTCGGCATGCGGCTCATAACCGATAGCAAAATGGCAAACATCATAGCATAAATTGATGTGTTGTTTGAGTTGTTCTTCGGATAGATTAGTTTCGGCGTTTAACAGATCACCCTCAAACCAATCCATAAATTCCCTGCCCGATTCTAAAAATCCATCGGGTTCAGGTTCAATATCCAAGTGCATGGTAACGCCCGTCGATTGTTTTATTTTATACAATTCTTCAGCCACCTTAATTATATTTTTTGTGGCAATGGATGTCGCTGCTTTTCTTTCCGTCGCGTTAGCAAACCAGGGTTTATAACTTAATGGTGATGTAGAAATACCGCCGTCCATGCCTTCGGGTAATAGTTTGGCTAAAATATTGAACAGCCGGAGTGTATAATTTAAACGATCGTCAGTAGTCCAGTCGGGCGTGTGTACCTGGTCTTTAACTGCGGTGTGATGAAAGCCGCCATACGGAAACCCATTCATGGTGAAAACATAAGCATTCTTTTCTTTTAACCATTGTTGAAATTCCTGTAACCTGTTTTCATCCAGTAGATCAATACTTGCTATGTTTGATAAGCGTAATCCTATGCCCATTGGCTCACCGGGCGATAATGCTTTTTTTATTTGGGGGAAGTTTTTTTGCAGTGCGATAAAATGCTCCGCCCAGGTTTCACCGGCGTGGATGTTGGTGCAATAGGTTAAATGGGCGGTTGGTGTTTTCATCGTAAGTTTATATTTTTTCACCTCTTTACCGCGCAGCGGAAGAGAGGTCGACCAGCGTAGCGTAGTCGGGGGAGTTAATGCGGGGTGCATTGGCGTTAATGTCCGCTTTGCAATTTACTCACCCGGTCGTTGCTTCGCTCGACCACCCTCTCTTCGCCTGCGGCGGAAAGAGGGTTAAAGATCTTTTTCATTTCTGTACCGCAAACTGCATATCCAACAGCAGCTTGCCAGCTTGTTTTAATATATCAGTATCAATCTCATGCACTTCTTCACCTTTACCAATTTCGTTTAATAACATAATGGTAAGCTCGCCGCCCAAATGCTCACGGAACTCCTGGAGGCCCAGCAATATCGGGCTGTCTGCGCCTTCAACCTGTAATAGCGGATGTGTTATCTCAAAACCAAGCTGTTGTAAAAGCTGTATAATGCGTTGGCAATCCCCGGCCGATAAGCGGCCTGATAAATGCGAATAAACCGTATCCAAAGCTATGCCCATGGCAACTGCTTCGCCGTGGCGAATCTCGAAATTGGTTAAATATTCCAGTTTGTGCGCGCTCCAGTGGCCAAAATCAAGCGGTCGCGATGAGCCACTTTCAAATGGGTCGGCACCGGCAATATGCTTCAGGTGCAGTTTGGCGCATCGCCATATTAAACGGTTCATTACCACCAAATCGCGCTGACCGAGTTCAACAGCGTTGTATGTTAGCCACTCAAAAAACTCATTGTCTTTTATCAGCGCTACTTTTATGGCTTCGGATATACCCGAGCGCCAATCGCGATCGCTTAATGTGGTTAAAAATAGTTCATCATTAAACACAGCAACCGGCGGCGCGAAAGTGCCGAGGAAGTTTTTTTTATCGAAATAATTGATACCATTTTTAACCCCGATACCTGAATCATTTTGCGACAATACCGTGGTGGGTATGCGGATATGCTTAACGCCGCGATGCGCCACAGCGGCGGCATAACCTACCAAATCGAGCACGGCACCGCCACCTATAGCAGCAATAAAAGAATGGCGGTCGATGCCATAGGTGTTTACGGCTTGTACAACCTGTTCAAAATATTGCGTGTCATTCTTCACAACTTCGCCGCCGGGGACGATGAGTATATCGTTTATCAGTTGCGCAGAATTATTTTGCAGGAAATAGGCTTTTATTTGATTTAAAAGATCGGGATTTGTATTAACTACCCCTTCATCCACCACAAATAATATTTTTTTAATAGCTGCTGATTGGGAAGCCGATAAAAAATCATTAAGCAGCGGGTTCTCAACAGCGAAAAGGCCCGATGTGAAAAAAACATTGTATTCGTATTTTATCGTAAAGGATTGGTGCAAGTGTTCCATTATAACTATAACGCTGTTTTGTAAAAATAATTAAGTAACGGCAAAAATTTTTGCCAGCCATATGGATATGGGCAACAGGCAGGCGATACCCAATGCGGGCACCCACGTGCTAAAAGTTACCGCCCAGGCGGCATCCATCAATATTAATGATATTACCCCCGCCTTAACCGCAGCGCCGATGTTTTTGCCTACGGGGTTTTGGATGGCTTTTATCAACGGCCTGAATATCATAAAAGCAAAAGGAACGATAAAAACAAGCGACAATAACAATTGCCCGGTTAAGTTTGCAAAATATAAAATAGCGCTTATAACTATTATATATAATACTGCGCCAATATATAGATTTTGTCTATTGCTACCATGAACTTCGCCGCGACTGATCATGGTGATAGAATAAATGTATATAATTGGCACTATCCCCAGCAAATACCATTCGTGCAATGATATGGATACGATGCTCATGCCCAGCAATAAATTCAACCCGCGACAAATACCCATGTTAAGCGGCCCAAGCAGGTTATGGTGTTTTCCCCATTTGTCGTACAGCAGTGCAAAAAAAGTAATACCTATAGCGATAAAGCCCGACTCTTCACCGCAAATGCCTGCCAGTGTTATCCCTAAAACCAATAAGATAAAACCGAATTGTTTGGCCTGTGCTAATGAAATAGCGCCGCTCGGAATTGCCCGTTCGGGGCGCTCAATAGCATCGAGGTCGGTATCAAAAACATCGTTATAAACAATACCGCCCGCATACAGGCAGGCGGTTGAAAGACACAGTAATACAATTTGATGCCAGTAGCTGATAGCCAGGAATCGGTAAGCAAAAGCACCCGAAATGGCAACACCGGCCAACACATCGGCAACCGAAGTTACAACGTTGGCCGGGCGAACCATGCGCAGGTAAACAAATGCCTTTTTCAATTTAGCTAATGATTATTGATGATTTATCTATACGTGGTTGCTGCCCACCGCGTAATATGGTATTACCTTCAAACTTTTCACTTTGGTCGATATTTTTTACGGTGGCAAAATCGGCTGTATCTATCTGCCCGCTTTGGCCGAAGGCGGTTATGGCGTTGCCATAGGTGATCAGTTCAATATCCGTATCGCTCAGTCCACGCATTTTCATTAAGGCGGCAGTTTTTGGTACAGCCAACGGATCGCTGATACCCCAATCGGCGGCGGAGTTTACCATGATGCGTTCAGGGCCGTATTGTTTGGCGACCTCAACCATACGTTCGTTACCCATTTTGGTAAAAGGGTAGATAGTAAATGCCGCCCAAAACCCACGGTCTAAAACTTCCTTTACGGTTTCTTCATTATTATGGTCGATGATCACCATACCCGGATCGATGCCATGTTCAATAGCAATATCCATGCTGCGTTGAGTTCCCTTCTTTTTGTCGCGGTGCGGGGTGTGGATCTGCACGGGCAGGCCGGCTTCCTTTGCAAGCTCCAGTTGCAGGCGATAGTTTTTTTCCTCGGCGGCGGTTTGGTCGTCGAAGCCTATTTCGCCAATGCCCACCACGCCTTCTTTATATACGAATAAAGGTAGCAGCTCCATCACCTGTTCAGCCAAAGCCTCATTATTGGCCTCGCGGGAATTTAACCCGATGGTACAGTAATGCTTAATGCCAAACTGCGATGAGCGGAACCTTTCCCAGCCTATCAAGCTACTGTAATAATCCCTGAAACTATCTAATCCCGTGCGCGGCTGACCGAGCCAAAAGGCAGGTTCTATCAGTGCCACAATACCGGCATCGGCCATAGCCTGGTAATCATCAGTAGTGCGCGATGTCATGTGCACATGCGGGTCGAAAAACTTCATCCCCTTTATAGCATCCAGGTTAAAAGCAACCGGGTCGCCAAATGTTTCCTTCCTGTTCTCAATCGAATTGCAACACATAATCTTAATTATTTATAGTGATAAAACTATCCCAATTCAATACGCCGGTGTCACCCTTAAAAAGGTCTTTCGCCGGTTGATATGATGATTCTTTAGCGGCTAACGCGATGGCATTTTTTTCTGCCGCGTCATCATGGGTCAGGCCTATCAATATGTCGTTAAAAATTCTTTCGTCAATAAATTTGCTTACCAGTCGCCAAAGCATAGGGTTTACTTTGCGGCCTGCGGCCCAGCGCTCTTTGGCATAATCGGCAAGCGTATAAGCCAGTTCCTTATTTGCGCGGTTATCCAAGCCGGTTATTAATTGTACCTGTTTTTCGGTAAAAAAGGCCTTTAATACCATCTGGTTCCAGGCGGCTTGCTCTAAATTTTCTGCAGGGTAGGGATTGTCCAGCATTATCGCCTCCAACACTACGGCTATATTACTGCGGATACCTTCGGCGCATCTTTTAGTCCAAATTTCGGGGTAAGCCAATAGCGGTAATGCTGAATACAATGCCACCAACTCGTTCATTTCTGCCGATAAAAACAGGTTCTCTATCGTGCGGAAATATTTGTCCTTATCCGTGGCATCCAACTGCAACAGCAGCCAAACACGGCACAGCCTGTCTATCGCCCAGCCATCGATCGAAAAACCGGGACGTATGCCCGAAAGTTTTTCCTTTTCTGCTTCGCTAAAATGTATGATTGCCTTGCCCGTTTTGCGCGGGGCGAGTATAAAAGCGGTGTTAAAACTAGCAGCGCCGTTTTGGGTAAAGCCCATTTTTTGCAGCCATTCCTGTGTTTCAGAAGTTGTATTTTTTACGATCACTTCCCATATCAAACCCTTCATTGCCGTTGCATCGTACCCAAACATCTTACAAAATATTTATAGCAGCTAAATAGTTAATTATTAGCGCCCCGGTAATGATCAGCAGACCAAAAAATTCGCGGGTTTGCTCAATATAGGGTTTGGTGGCCTGCATTTCCTGTACCAGGCTTTCTTTTTTATACTTGAATATCCAGTCGCGCACGCCGTCTTTAGCAAAAAACAGGATGCCGGCATATACTAGGTAGAACAACATCAGCAAAATATAAACCGATGGGTAATACCAACTAAATATTGCCAGCCCGCAGCAAATAGCGGCACTCATATATATGGGTACCCAAAGCCATGGGTCAACGTCGTTTAAATTCAAATAGGCGAATACGACGAACGAAACGCAAAAAATACAATTGAGAATAATGAGTGTTATGTACATTTCGACAGAATTAAGAAATCGATTGCATAGGCGAATTTAGGAAATTGTTTAAGAATAGCTAATCGTTTTATCAACCTAAAACAAACGTAGCGAAGAAATGACAATTGTAAATGCCGCGTAATAACCTGTCGCGCTCCGTTTACCCACCCCGACTTACCCCGATAGCCATCGGGGTCGTCGACCCTCCCTTTGCTGCGCACAAGGAGGGTAAAAACATTCCTTTTTAATTTATGGGTTAAAATTTCGCTACGGTTTCGGTAATATGTGCCAAGTGATGTTTGCCATGCCATGAATACAGGCCCAATGCACGTTTAAGCGTGAGGGTTTGGCCCGATTCGGGATTGGTGAAAGTGCGGTTCCATTCGTTTTCGGTAAAACTTTCCAGTAATGCCACCCAATGGATGTGTACGCCTTCGAGTATCCTCAATGACGATTCCACCGGCAGGCGGTAATCGGGCTGCAGCGCCCAATAGGCTTCTTCGTAAGGTTTTATGGTGGGGTTATTTTCGGTTAAGGCCAGTTTAAAACGCACCAATGAATTCAAGTGACTATCGGCCACATGATGCACCACCTGGCGCAGCGTCCAGCCGCCGGTACGATACTGGGTGTCAAGCTGCTTTTCATTCAGGCTGATAACGGCCTGGCGCATTTTGCCGGGCAGTACTTTAATATCGTTTATCCATCGATGCAGATCGTCGGTGGTGTATGATGCCGGGGGTACGAATTTCCCGGTCGGGTATTTCATTAGGTCTTCAGTCATGGCGCTTAAAAAAGTTAAATTAGATATAATTTTAATGTTCAGCAAGCTTTAGGTTATTTTAGCGTTCTGTATATTTTAAATTGATGATAAAAAAGTTAGCCGCTTTATTGCTTTTTCTGCATTTCTCCGTTGCTTATTCCCAAACTATAAAAACCGATGTATTGGTCATCGGCGGCACGCCCAGCGGCGTGGCAGCGGCTATTCAGTGCGCGAGGAGCAAAGTGAAGACGGTGTTGGTGGAAGAGGACAGTATTCCGGTATTTCCTGGATTCAATATGGCTAATACACAGCCCGGCCTCGTGACACCAGGTGGAATGAGCACTATTAACACAGATAGGAATTTGCCATCGGGTATATGGGGAGAATTCAGGGAAAAATTCAAACAGGCTTACGCGAAAAAGCTGGGATTGGATACGGTGGTTAATGCGCCATTAAAATTTGATACCTGGGATGGTGCCGGGCTTCTGCAAAAAATCGCAGATACTGTCAAAAATCTGAGCATTGATCTGAATACGAAATTCATTTCCATTAAAAAAGATGATGACCGCTGGGATGTCACTATTTCGCAAAATGGCAAGCTGTCTTTAATAAAGGCAAGGGTAGTTATTGATGCAACTGAAAGCGGTATGGTTGTTAAGGGCGCGGGACTTACGTATTCCCTGCTTGATGTATTAGAAAACACAGCTCAATCAAAAATTTACCGTACATCTATTGCCATGGGCGATAATATAGGCGTTAGGTTTGATACGATTGCGCCCTTAAATAATTATCCGCCATTCCCTGCCTATACTGTACCAATAAAAGCGCTTATTGTAAAAGGCGCTGATAATTTATTGTTCATTGGCAACCTGTTACCAGGTAAAAATGAATTACCGGCACAATTAACACTTGGCCAGGGAGCCGGAGTAACAGCTGCATATTGCGCATTTTTTAAAACAACCACGGCCAATTTGAAAGTAAGGGCCATACAGGTTGAGCTGTTAGATTTTAAAGGCTACTTATTGCCTTTAGCCGATATTTCAGGTGATCCATACTGGCGGGCCATACAACAGGTTTGTGCTACCGGCATGTTAAAAGGTAAACAAAAAATGGTGGACGGCCACCCGCAATTTTTATTCATGCCCGATTCCATCGTCACCACTGCCGAAGTAAAACCCGTATTAACAGAAATTTACACCCGCGCTTTTTTATGGTTCAACATGGCTAAGCCGGGTAAAGAATTTACAGTGGGTAACCTGCTATCCTTCATCAGCGAGCTTACGCTTACCGACCCGGATAATTTGCAGAGGAAAATAGAAAAAGAATGGTCGGCGCAGTATAAATTTAAATCTGCGTTTGATATGGAGCGCCCCATCACGCGTCGCGAATTTGCTATTTTGGCTAATAAGTATTTGAATCCATTTGCAAGGACGGTAGATATGGATGGGAGAATTGTGAATTGAGTTAATCAGCCTTCACCATCCCGTATATCCACTCATCCAAAATAAGCCCATTTTTAGAAATATTATTCTTCAGCACGCCTTCGTTTATATAGCCTGCTTTTTCAAGTACCCGCATGGAGCGACGGTTATTACTTAATACCCCGGCTTGTATGCGCACAATTTCTAATGTTGAGAAAGCATAATTGGTCATTAGTTTTACTGCTTCGGTGGCAATACCCCTGCCCCAGAATTCCTCGCCCAGCCAATAGCCTAACAATGGCGATTTGCTGTAAATATCATCGCGCAATTCAAGGCCGATAACACCCGCCAGTTTATCATCAACGGCAATAACAAAAGTAACTACAGGCTTTTGCCGCAACATCATGTTTACCCAGCTAACGGCGTCATCCATAGTATAAGGATGCGGGAACCTGTCCATAAGGAAGGCGTATACATTCGGGTTATCGGCATGTTTTTGTAGCAGTTCTGCATCGTCGAGCCGCCATTCGCGCAGCGAGAAATTCGTGCCCTTTAATTCCATAGTTAAAATTACTATTATTGTGATGAAATAGTTGATCAACTGGTCAACCATAACTAACCTCGATGAAAAAATTCTTTACTCTCCTGTTTGTAACAGCCTGCGCCAACACGTTTGCCCAAAGTCCCGATACCCTATCTGTTGAAAAAATAATGAGCGACACCAAGTGGATAGGTGTAATGCCGTCACACATCAATTGGAGCGACGACAGTAAGAAGGTATATTTTGAGTTGAGCCCGGATCACCAGGAAAGAGGCGAACACTTCAGCATTACAACTAATAATACAATCCCTCAAAAAGTAAGCGTTGATGAGCGCCGCGACCTGCCCGGTTATGGCACCTGGAATAAAAAGCACACCCTGAAAGTATATGCAAAAGGCGGTGATATATTTTTGGATGATATTAAAACAGGCAAAATACAGCAGTTAACCAACACTACCGAGCGCAAAAGCGACCCCTATTTCAGCGCCCGCGAGGATAAGATATTTTTTACCAAAGGCGATAACTTGTATGCCTTGAATTTGGGTGGTACAAAGTTGGATCAGCTTACCAATTTTGTAAAGTCGGCATCGAAAAAAGGCGGAGATGAGAATAATGACGACAGCGAACAGGCCAAATGGCTGAAGGCAGAACAACTGGAATTGTTCGACATTATTAAGGTAAAAGAAAAAGACAAAACCCTTGATGCCGCCGAACGGAAAGCCCTCACACCAAAAAAAATAAAGGAACTGGTTATTGGTGGGAAAGATGTGGGTAGCGTGGTTGTTAGTCCTGACGGTCGCTACATCACCTACCAACTAACTAAGCAGGCGGATGGCGACAAAGTAGGCAACGTGCCCAATTATGTAACTGCCAGTGGTTACACCGAAGACATACCCAATCGCTCAAAAGTCGGCGGGCCACAGGCTACTTATGAATCGTTTGTTTATGATACGGAACGCGATACGGTTTACAAAATTATCACCCAAAATATACCGGGTATAAAAGACCTGCCCGATTATGTAAAGGATTACCCCAAAGAACTGGCCGAACGTACTAAATTGAATGCCGATCGTGATGTGGCAGTTTCGGGCCCTTTTTGGAGCGAGGACAGCAGGTATGCCTTAACTATTGTGGATGCGCTGGATAATAAAGACCGTTGGATAATGAAGCTTGATGCCGCAACAGGCAGCTTAAGCATCCTCGACCGTCAGCACGATAATGCCTGGGCAACCGGCGCGCCCGGTATTGATGATAATACCATCGGCTGGCTGGACAACACCCATTATTATTACCAGAGCGAAGCCAGCGGATATACACATATTTATGTAGCTGATATAGCAACAGGCGACAAAAAGCAACTCACCAGCGGTAAATGGGAAGTACAGGGCCTGCAATTATCAAATGATAAAAAGACCTTTTATTTTACCGCGAATATTGAGCACCCAGGCGATTACCAGTTCTACCGTTTGCCGGTTACCGGGGGCGAGCCGGTGAAGTTAACATCAATGAAAGGCCAGAACGAAGTAACGCTTTCGCCTGATGAAAAATGGCTGGCTATACGCTATTCATACACTAACAAGCCATGGGAATTGTATTTGCAGCCTAATAGGCCGGGCGCAAAAGCCGTACAGGTAACCCACGGAACAACCGCCGAATTTAACGCATACCCTTGGCGCGATGCACCTATTGTTACGTTTAAGAACCGTTACGGCAGCGATGTTTACGCGCGTTTATATGTGCCGAAAAATCCCGACCCTTCAAAGCCTGCCGTTGTATTTGTACATGGCGCTGGTTACCTGCAAAATGTAACCTATTCATGGAGCTATTATTCACATGAATACATGTTCAATAATTTGCTTGCCGATAAAGGTTATACGGTTTTAGATATTGATTATTCGGGCAGCGCGGGTTATGGCCGTGATTGGCGCACGGCTATCTATCGCCACATGGGCGGTAAGGATCTGAGCGACCAGGTTGACGGGGTTAAATTTTTGGTGGATAACTATGGCGTGAACCCTAAGCATGTGGGTATTTACGGCGGTTCATACGGTGGTTTTATGACGCTGATGGCTATGTTTACTGTGCCTGATGTATTTACTTCAGGGGCTGCCATACGCTCGGTTACTGACTGGGCGCATTACAACCATGGCTA
>Ga0206949_1068_pt1 | contig 38476 bp, 32 predicted proteins | sample Alteio_BWOrgHeat_40_FD_153240 | JGI IMG/M metagenome (GOLD analysis project Ga0206949, IMG submission 153240) | Enriched cells from forest soil in Barre Woods Harvard Forest LTER site, Petersham, Massachusetts, United States -... | ecosystem: Environmental > Terrestrial > Soil > Temperate forest >...
CTTATTGCGATCCTTTAATAAGTTGCCGTTGTCATCATAAGTATAATCAATTGCTGAGTTTGTTTTTGAATTGCTCAGCGCAGTCATATACGCTTTCGAACTTCTGAAATCTCCCAGCTTTGTTGCCGTATCATTTTGGTTGTCTATAACGTTCAGTAATTTGTTGCTGTTTGTATTGTAAGTGTACAGTAAACTATCGATCAGATCACTTCCCGATATCTTCCACGCTTTCTGGCTCATGTTTAAAATGTTTCCATTCGGGTCATAGCTCATGCTCGTTAAACTAAAATCAAGCCCTGCGCTGTTATCCCATGTGCTGCTGCCTGCATATTGCGTAAAGTCTCCTTTCAATATCCTGTTGGCTGCATCGTAATTAAATCCGAACGCACGCCTTTCGCCATCGCCGTTACTGCGCCACTGCACACCTGCAATGTTTCCATTCAATTGGCTGGTATTCTGAAAACCCCAGTCGTAATTCAGTTCCATGCCAAACCATCTTGTGCCGGTTCCGCGGCTGTAGCTTTCATTAATGCCTTGCAGCCACCCGCGAATATTATAAGTGTTATCGAGCGTTTCCATGGCCGTTGTTACGCCGGATCCTTTTTGTCCCACCTGCTTTTGGCTTAGTTGCCCCAGTTCATCATAGGTGTTCCTGGCGAGGTAGCGTGCAGTAGCGGCGTCATCGTTAAGTGTTTTGGTAACGTTTTGCAGGCGCCCGGCATGGTCGTATAACATATTGGTCTTTGCCTTCACCGTTTGGCCGGCCACAGCATTATTGTGTACCTGGTAAGTGGTGATCACTTTATTGGTAAAATCATAACGCATGGTGGTAACATCCAGCCCGTTCTTATAATTCTCCGATTGCGATTGTATCGCGCGCCCTTTATCGTCATAAAAACTGGCCGATTCCATCCATGTTCCCGAATCCAGGTGCGAAGGGTTTTCTATCGCCCTTACTTTGGTTCCGGTAAGCATTCCATGTGTAAGAAGGCTCGCAGAAGATGGCAAGGATTCAGGATAACCGTTTCCGCCATCGTCTATATTGCTGTTGTTGGCAGTGCTGTATGTTTTGGATGTAAAAGAATAATCATCATAATAATTTACAGTAAGCCCGATAAAGTTTGCACCGGGTGGGAACGGATTATAATTTAACAGAACATTGGTGGTGCTTACTACGGCGCCGCCTAATACTGTTTCTGTTTCTGCGCCTGTTTCTGTTGCGAACTCGCCGGTAAAAACAATTTTAGTGATCGCATGATAGGTGGGCCTGCCAACTTCACGCGTATTTACATACAATGAATCCGGTGCAGTAAAATTCAATGAAACAGTAGTGCCGGTGGCTGCATCGTAATTGCTGTTGAGCAGCCATTGCAATGCGCCCCTGTTACCGCTGTATGAGATCATTCCGGTACTTACCGGCCTGTTCTGATCGTCATATAAAGTAGCCATCCATTGGTTGCCGGTGCGCATGTTCCCATCCTGTGTAAATGAGAGCCTGTCTCTTTTATCATAGGCCATATATACCCATGCTGCGCCGGGAACTTTTTTTGCGATCATTCTTTTTCGTTCATCATATTGATAGCGGAAACAGAGTTCATTGATCACACTGTAACTGCCGGTACTGAAGCTCCAGGTACTGTTATTAAGCAGCGATTGAACTGCTTTGGGCGGTATCACAAAACGCAGCAATCCAAAATCATCATATACATAATAGGTACAAAGCCAGCCAACATGCGCCGTCCCGGGTGAAGCAGCGATCTGTACTTTTTTTAAGATCGCTCTTCCTTCTTTGTCCTTGTACTCAACAACCATGTTTCCATTTTCATCCGTTGTTTGTGTTTTATAAAGTTGGCCGGCTGTATAAATGCCGGTGGTAAAGGCGGTGTCTGTTGACTGATCGTTATTGCTGAATGTAAGTGTGTCATTAGCGATGTTCCATACCCTTACTGAATCGCTTACTGTATTAACGAGATAATCCATGCCCACACCTGTGTTGTTTCCGGCCCAGCTGTTACCCGGCGCCATTGTTTTGGCAACACGGTTGAGTGGTGACCGTTCATATTGCGTGATCCCGTAATACACCGATTCGCCTGAATACTGCGAAGACATGAAAGATGCCTGGCTGCTGAATGCGCTTAGTTTAAAACTGCCATTGCTTTCAGTAGATACGTAAGGAAGATATTTTACATGTTCACGGCCGATGCTGTCATACACAACAGGGCTCACCATATCTTTCAATGCAGGGCTTGCCTGTTTTATCACTGTCTGTAACGGCCTACCCAAAGCATCGAGAAACTGCGTTGCCTGTTTAACCCTTATGTAATTGGCCGTATCAAATACGGCAGCATCCGTGATCGGCGCCACCGCTTCGCGGGTAAGTACATAGTTTACTTTTACACCACTGCTGTAGGATGACGGTGCGGTAAGCGGTGTTGCACCTGATGGTGCTGTATTGCCGTTTGGTTTTATCTGTGCATCCAGTTGCACGGAGAAAAAGCAGCAGGCAGGGATACACACTGTGCGCGTGAATATTTTTAATAACCTTACATTTTTCATATCGGAGCGGTTATGCAGGATTGAATATTTTTTGTTATTTTATTATTGTGCTTCCTGATAGGTGTATTGATTCTTTTTCAAAATGTTTTTATCGTGGTCACGTATCAACAGCAATCTTCCGAGGCTGTCGTATTCGTAATAAATGATCCGGTTGTTTGCATCGCACTGGCTGGTCATTCCTGTAAGCGGGTCATACGTGTAGGTTGTCATCTGTGCATTCTTCGGATATAACCTCAATTCATCGATCACACCTGTTCCGCTGATGGTGAGCGTGGTATCACCATGAATATCTTTTTCGTATAATTTCCATCCGTTCTTTGTGAGTAATAATGTGCCGCCGCTTCCGCCATCTATGCTAACGCTTCCACCATTATTCTTTACCCAATAGGTAAGCATATATGTTTTGGAAGTGTCGAGTGCAGTGCGTTGTATGTTGCCGGTGGCGAGTGTATAGGCTTTTGCGCCGGTAACCGAACCGCTGTCGGAACGTGCGCCTGCTGAAACAAAATCCCAGTTTCCTTTTCCATCCGATTCAAATGAAGTGGCCGCAATTTGTGTTACAGCAGCGTTGTCGCTTTTAGTGATCGGATATTGATTACCATAATCCCACAGGTAACTTTCTGTTACGCCATCGCGTTTTGTGATATGGCCGAGATTGCCCGATGCAAATAAGAAAGAGGCAAGGTCTGCATACCTGCTGTCTGCTGTAACCGATTGATCGTTGCTGCTGGTAACAGCGGTTGTAAATGATGAGGAAGGTGCAGCCAGATCAATGCTTCTTGCTTTTTGCGGATACACAAATCCCGAAGGTGTTGTTACATAATCATAATGCGTAAAGGAAGAGGATAAGAGATTGGTGTTTTTCCAGTCTGACTTTTCAATTACAGCATTATCGAACTGATCCTGCAGTTGCAGGATAGGTTTTAGTTCTGCGTCCGCGCTGCTTTTGGCGCTTGCATGATTGGTTGCAAATACATTAGATGTATTGGTAAAATTTGATTTACGCATATTCACGTACGCAACTCTTGCATCGGTGAGGCATTGCGCATAAGCGAGGTAGGCTGTTGTTAAACAGGAACCGGAACTGCCGCAGGATGTGCGTGCGCTGTTATAGGTTGAAAGGCAGCTTGCACAGGCAGTTGGATAAGAAGAGATACCGGTATTGATGCTGTCGCAGGTAGATATTCTGAAATCAAATGCATAGGCCATTTTACTGACCAGTGAATCGCCTGTTGAATTAAACAATACTTTTCTTGTTGGTTGATTGTGGTAAGCGCTGTTGTATTCTGTTTTGGTAGTAGTTGTGATCGCACTGCCTCCGCCGTAATCTGTGGCAACAGTCATCATCGAAGATTTGCGAAGGGTTCCTATATTATAAAATGTTCCGAAATATGCATTCAAAGTATTAGACGAGCCAAGGAATGATGCAACACTGCTGGAGATCGGGGAAACGATAAATGCCGGTGTCTGTACATCTCCTCCATCACTGAATACAGGATAATAGTAAGCATCTTTTAAAAGCGTTCCGTTATTATCATAATGCAGTTCATAATAGAGTTCTCCTCTTTTGGAATCAAAAGGCAAGGGCGCTGCCGGGTAATTGGGAATACCGGGATCACAATAATTAGTCGCAACACTTCTGACCGCCACATCTGAATTTTGTGTACTGGTCATAAATGTGCCGCTGTTATCGGGATAATAAGCATACATGCTGTAACCATTACCCGATTGCGAAACTTTTACCTGGTAATAACCGATATGATTGCCTTGCGTGGTAGCCATTGGCCTGAGCGTACCGGGTGATTTGTAATAAAAGCCGGTACTGATACAACCATTTTCTCCAACCGTAGATGGTGTGAATGCGCTGGAGTCTCCTCCCAGTAATGTAAAATATCCCAGGTCGCGGATAAGATCATTCCGCAGCATCTGCACGTATACAGGTTTGCTGTATAAGATACCGGTGGATTTATTATCGGTTGTTTGATAATTATAAGAGGTTACCAATTCATTTCCTGAAACGCCATCGTGATGGGTGATTGTTTTTATCCGCAAACCACCAACGGTTGCATTACCGGAAGTGGTATCATACACCCATTGAGAAAAATTAACTGCAACGCCTTTACCACTTGGATTGGAACCGCCGCCTGTTGCAATGGTAAGGATCACCTGGTAAGTAGCGGCTGAGAGTGACGTTAAAGAAATTGAATACTGTGTGCCTGCTGTAATGAATCCTGAATTATACACTTCTGTCCCGCCGCTTTTGATTACCACTTTTGCATCGTAATAACCATTCGTATTATTTACACTCAACTGCATCGCACTTCCATTGGCAACTAAACTTCCTGTGTCCGGTGTACTGCTGCCATCAAAACCCATACTCATTCCTAAGCGCGTGGTGGAAATGTAATCCGAGAAGCTCGTATAGATATCATGCGGTTCAAATTCAAACAAAGTATAGCCACCGGTGGGGTAAGTTATTTTTTGTAAACTGCCTGCCCGCATCGCGGGCCATGATGCCTCGCGGTTAGCGCCTGCGTGTGTAGTAATCGTGCTCCCGTCATTAACCGTATAGGTTGGTATTAAGGTGGCGTTATTTGTTTCGCCGTTGATAAAACCCCAGTGATCAATACCGAAGCTGAGCGAGCGTGGAACCTGTTCTGTGAAGTAGGTAAAAATATGTGGTTGTATCAGGATACTTGAATCGCAGGATATTTCACGAAGCGTATCAAGGCGAAGACGGTAACGGTCTGTATTAATTGTTGAACTGTAACCGCTGCTGTAAAAATAACCGGTCAGTGCGCTGGTAGCGTCTTCAAAATATCCATAAGAGAATTTATATTTTTTACAAAACGATGATCCGTTACTGATCTGTACAGAACCCAATGTGCGCGCACTCGTGTTAGTAGTATCCGAAACGCAATTAACGCCACTGGTAAGATCAGTGCGAACATTGCCTGCATTAAAACTTACAGTACCACCAGGAAAACTGATCTGGTTAAGTCTCACTCCATTGATGATATTTTTTACAAGGTTGTATTCATACCCGGTGCTGGTTCCTTCAAGTGGAAACATACCGGTTGTAAAATATCCATAGGTTTCGCTGTTGTAACTAAGGCCGATGGAAAACTGGTTATCGGCAGTGGTGATTTTATTTAAGTACCAGCTTGAAATGATCGCGCTTCCTGAAATACCGCCGTTGTCTGTAACGGTTGTTGTAATTTCAACAGGAGCGGTACCTGATAAACCCGGTGTGTTACCAAAATAATATTTGTCTCCTTCCGGTGTAGTAATAGTAAATGCCTGGATATTATAGGCACTTTGTGTCCCTGATGATAGTGTATCACCGGGAAAATAATATTCTATTTTCAGATCCTGTTGCGGAACTAGCACAGGAGTTCTGTCATCACGGAAATAAAATTTGCCTGAGTGTCCTGCAAAATTAAAAAAGAATAGATCCGGTTCGCCGTCTTTTCTGCCTTCGGCAAAACTTTTCCAGTCTTGCTGTTGGCCATTTCCTGACAAATAATTATTGAACCCATAATTGCTGAAGTGTCCATTGAGTTCATTGGAGCCCATATTGGTATTACGCTCATCCGGCCCTCCTTTTACAGAACGTGTGATCACGCCACCTGCGTTCAGTGACCAGCCTGCTCCTACGAAACTCGCAGCTTCCTGTACTTTTAAACCCGAAGCATGATAGCTAAGACTAACCGGCAAAGACAATGATCCTGCTTTCACCGTATAGATCGGTATATCAACTCCGGGAACACCGGTATGATAATTCACCGGTATATCCGCATATTTCCCAAGCGATGCGGCAGTTGGGGATGCAATGGAAATTTTATCCAGTGTGCTGTTTTGTGCACTTGTATATTGTACCATTATCGTGCATAGGATCAATTGCAATAAAGTTTTGCAAAATCGATACCTGCTTTGTTTTTTAACATCGTACATAAGTCTGCATTATTCAGTTAACAATAATTCTGTTATTTTATTTTCCTGTTTTTTGAAAGTTCTTTTCGAGTTGAATGATCTTACTATTCTGTGTGGCTACTTTTTTATTGACTTCGATCATGTATAAAGTGAGTTCCTCAATCTTCTTCAACAACAAAGCTTGGTTATCACCCACACTGAGACCCTTTTCTTCCACTTCTTTTGCGGATGGGACTTCTGGTAAGTGTTTATTTTTTTTGAGATACGTTTCGAGAGAAGAAAGACTTCTTAGTTTGTAACCATCATTAAAGACATAATCGCTCCAACCGGTTTGGGTGACGATCATTTTTTTTGCCGAAACATTTCCGTTTACTGATAGCTTTTCAGAAGGTGTGGCAGTACCGATTCCAACATTACCTCCGAATGGATTGAATAGTAGTGATTGTGGTGAATTCCCATTTACGAGATCGGCTGATTGAATTGCGGTGGCGGTGCTTTCATCAAATATTGATATGCCATAATTCTGATCTGACCGTGTGAAAAATTTAGGAAAATAGTTATTCGACAGGTAAGCCAGATTAGGGGGTGTAGCACTAACTCCTTTTATTATAAATCCATTTCCAGTTGTTAATGCAAAAGTTGCGTCAGTTCCGGTCAACTTATCCGTAAATCTTCCACTACCATTTACATCCAATAAATATCCGGGAGTTGCAGTTCCGATGCCAACGCTGCCATTAGCTGCAAAATACGTTGAAAGGATTCCGTCAGTTGCCGATGTATAGCTTTGTGTATTGTTAACAAAGATCGCACCTACCCCTCCGCTTGCAGTATTGCCAAAACGGATTTCGTTCACTCCGTTATTCCCGAAGATCAAGACACCCTTTGCCCCTGATTGAACGCCAAATTGTGTTCGGTAACTTCCACTGTAAGATGAGGGAGTTAAGAAAAATCCGGGTGATGAGGAAGTGATATCAAGATGCGATGCCGGGCTTGTAGTGCCAATACCTGCATTGCCACTTGATGGAAATGAATTTGATTGTCCGGAACTTAAAACGCTGAAGGATGGAAAAATCAGAATAGCAGCTATATATTTTTTCATTTCTTACGTCTTAACAATTGATTGATTTGTTTTTGTTGTATCTCGTTTTCTTTTTTGAGATCAATTACATATAATGTCAGCTCTTCAATTTTTTTTAATAACAGAGCCTGGTTATCTCCAACACTGATTCCTTTTTCTTCCACTTCTTTCGTAGAAGGAATTTCAGGCAAGTGTTTGTTTTTCTTGAGATATGTTTCAAGAGAAGAGAGGCTTCTCAATTTGTAATCATCATTGAATACATAATCGCTCCAGCCGGTTTGGGTGACGGTTAGTTTTTTAGCAGTTATATTGCCGTTGGCGGAAATGTTACCCGCAACCGAAAGTTTTTCTGTAGAAGAAGGAGTTGTTCCGATACCCATATATCCTGCCGAATTAATGGATAATAAACTAGTTAAGCTTGCTGATCCTCCAGCGGTTCCGGCAGGGGCGGAAAAGAAGTCATACCCGGTATTACTCATTGTCAGTAATGTCCCCGCAACTGATGAAACATTGTATTTCCAGGAACTGCCATCATAATATAAATTGTTGCCAATACGCATTCCATTATCAGAGCCACTTTGGTGGATGTTGCCGGTTGCACCGATTTGCATCGCTTTAAAACCCCCTCCCCATGTATTGGCTGTAGTCCCAATACCTAAAAAACCATCCGTACTGATTGATAAAACACTTGTGAGGCTGGCACTACCTCCGGCTGTTCCACCAGGAGCTGTTAGAAAATTATATCCTGAATTACTTAATGTCAGCACTGTACCGGCAACACTTGCAACATTATATTTCCAGGATGTACCATCCCAATACATATTATTTCCAATGCGCATTCCATTATCTGAACCACTTTGGTGGATATTCCCTGTTGCCCCTAATTGCAATGCAAGAAACCCGCTGCCCCACGAATTGGGCGTTATTCCTATACCGGCATTGCCACTCGATGGAAACGTATTGGATTGCGAATGCAATTGACCAATAACGAGAAATGCAAATAAAAAAGTAAATAGGTTCCTCATTTTTCAGTGATTTTATGTTCCAGTTTTTTAATCTTTTGATTTTGCCTTTTAATTTGTTTTTGTTGGTCGATCACATATAAGGTCAACTCCTCAATCTTTTTTAACAGCAATGCCTGGTTATCACCCACACTGATCCCTTTTTCATCTACTTCTTTCGCCGAAGGAATTTCAGGTAAGTGTTTGTTTCGTTTGAGATAAGATTCAAGAGAAGAGAGGCTTCTTAATTTGTAATCATTGTCGAATACGTAATCGCTCCAGCCGGTTTGGGTGACAGTTAGTTTTTTGGTTGTTACAACTCCATTAGAAGATATATTTCCATTGATATATGCATTCCCATCCACAGACAATCTTTCGGTTGGTGATGTAGTTCCTATGCCAATGTTCCCGCCGTTTGGATTTAATAACAATGGGTATTTTTGGGAAAGGTCTGTTGCATCGGTACTTTGCAGCCAGGCATTGGCGCCGTTATTGCCAAAATCCAATACACCGTTGGTATTGTCTCTCAAACGCAAAGCAAGACTTGTGGCAGGTGTGGTACCGGATGTTGGGGGATATGCCGACGCTCCGCTTATCACCATAAGTTTTCCTACCGGGCTCGTAGTGCCGATGCCAATGTTCCCGCCATTCGGATTTAATAGCAATGCATATTTTTGAGAAAGATCGCTCGCATCGGTACTTTGCAGCCACGCGCTGGCGCCGTTATTGCCAAAATCTAATACGCCGTTGGTATTATCCCTTAAACGCAATGCAAGACTTGTGGCAGGTGTGGTACCGGATGTTGTAGGAAAAGCTGCCGTTCCCCCTATAACCATCAACTTTCCTACGGGGCTCGTGGTGCCAATACCGACATTTCCACTGGAGGGGAATGTATTGGTTTGTGCCACCGACATTTGTACTGACAATAAAATAACGCATGTGAGAACTAATACCTTCTTCATGAGAGTAGTTTTGGGGTATATGAATCAATCCTTTAAAAATTATATCCAACTCTAAATTTCAACGCCGGTGTTTGTGGCACCTGGCTGTAACTCAAAAAATCCCATAGCAGTTGCAGGTTGCCGTTCTTCTTTCCCGCTTTGTATTTTTTAGTCAGCCCTAATAAGCCGCTTCTCTGCCAGGCACTTTCATTCTTTAACTGATCAAAATTGGTGAATGCGCTTTGGTAGTTTTCTTCATAGCCGCCACTGATCCAGATACTGCCGTTGATCTTCATGTCGAGATAGCTTCTTAGAGAAACTCCCTGGCTGCTCAATTGTATGTTGCTGATATTCTTGCCCCAGCCAAGTTTGTAACCGGCTCCTATTCCGATGGTGCTTTTATCATTTAATTTATATCCGGCAGTTAATGCGATATCACTTGTTGTTGGCAGGAACGGTGTTGTTTTTTGCGATTGAATATTGAGGCCGTATTCAATCCGTTTCAGAAAAGATTTTGTTTTTTGATTGTTTGGTTTGAAATCAGGCATGGCCATATCACTGCTGCCACCACCGAGTTTATTTACTTTATCTTTTAAAGTGTTCATTTCATTTTGTGCAGCCTGCACCTGTTGCTGCAGGTATTGTTGCGGGTTAACACCACCCGAGCTTCCTAATCTCGAAGTGAGTTGCTGCGATACTGCTGTTCGTGTTTGTAGTCCAAGTAATGCATCCGCTGTGCCTAATCCTGCGGGCATCGGGAAGAGTTGGGCGAGTAAACTATTCTTTGAAATAAAATCTTTGAATGCGGGAACGTTCCTTACTATGCCCAATGCTTTTTCAGTAAGTTTATCAGGATCGTTGATCAGCGATTTGTATTCATTGATCTGTTGCTGGTAATAATAGGCCTGTTTATTAACCTGCTTTAGCTGATCACCCATTCCGAACTTGTTGAGTTGATCAGTTAGCAGTTGTTTTCGATCCTTGATAAACTTCTTAATATCAGCGGTGCTTTGCATCTGTGTCTGCAAGCTTTTTAGTTGCGTAGATAACGCTTGTATCTGCTGAAGTTTATCTGCCGGAACACCCGGAATTTTCGCTCCCGATCTATTTAAAAAATTAAATGTGGTTTGCAGGCTGTCTAATCCCGGTAAATAACTGTTGAGGGAATTCGCATTTACGGTTCCTGTTGGGTTCTGTACTTTTTTCAGAATGTTTGCATATGCCGTTTCTGAGTTTACAGAACTTTCTTTTGCTGCAACACTATCTTTTTGTGCAAGTTTTTTTTGAAGCCTGCGTTCCTGTCTTTGCAAACGTTTAAGGGATTTTGTATTATAGCTTACGAGTTTATCCTCAAGCTTTTTATACTTCTTCTCAACTGAGTTAAGCATCTTATCACTAAAACGGTCAATGATTGATTTTGCCTTTTGAATGCTTGAATCAACCTGGGCGTTGACATTGATTGAACTGATACATGCTATAACAGCAAATAGCAGGGATATGGATTTAAAGGATCTCAAAAACAGAGATTTAAGAAGTTACTACAACCCTTCCTCTACTACTTCAATTAATCACGGAGTAATATTAATAGATGAATTCCAAAATAAGAACCGGGAAAAACACCCTTTTTCTAAAAGATTTTTTTTGTAAAAATTGTAGTTGCAAAAATTACTTTAAGTAGTGTCCTTGATGTAAGAGGCAGTTAATTTAAAGGGCTCTGTAAAGATAACTGGCCAGTTTTATTAATCAGGATAGCATCGATTGTTATAATTCAGGTTGCGAAACCTGCCTGCACAACCATATAGTTGTTCTATTTAGCATTGTAAATAAATGCCCCCCTTGAAAAAAGAAAGGCCGTACATTACATGGGCGGGATAAAATATATAGTGGCTTACGATCAACAGAAATTTTAATCAACAATTATTATGATCAATGTTTTTAAAAGAGGCCACGATAAATATGAAGGCGTTCCTGCAATCAATATTTATATTTTAAGGCTCATGTTTATATTGATGATCGTTTTTCTTGGAAAGGATTCCTGGACACATATAGTCAACTTTAACGGTTCATGGGATCCAACCAATGCAATGGCATGGTGTATCTGGGCATCCTATTCGGTATTAGCTATTTTAGGGGTGATACGCCCACTTAAAATGTTACCTATTGTAATGCTGGAAATATTTTATAAAGTACTTTGGCTGGTTATCGTTGCTTATCCTTTGTGGAAATCAAATGCGTTAACCGGTTCGCCTGCAGAAGGTATGACAAATGCGTTCTTATGGGTTCTTCTTCCTATTGTTGCCATGCCATGGAGATATTTTTTTAGAACCTATATTTTACCGGTGAAGAGAAGTTAGGCGCTAAAACAGCCTTTCTTTTATTTCTATATTTATCCCTCCTCTTAAACCTTTCGATAAAAGTTCCATCTTAATCGGTGAGCATTTCCTGCGACATGCCAGGATTCACTTTTCAATAACAATTCAATCCCTTTCTGGCATTGGTTTCGCTTATAACGGCTGTCAAACATGATACAATGAAAAAAACTTTACCCGCAACAATCGTTCTTTGCGCTTTGTTTTCCGTTAATACGGGCAAAGCGCAAACCAGTTTTGCATTGAATGTGAACATTGGCAGGCAGGCGGGTTTGCAAGCAGCCAATTATTATGAAAGCCAATACTATTACTTTCCTGAGATTGACCTGTTCTACGATATTGTTAACCGCAGGTTTGTTTATTTCGAAAACAACCGCTGGGTATACGCATCTGAATTGCCTTATACGTATCGTGGCTATGATGTTTCACGCGGTTATAAAGTAATGATCAACGAATACAAACCTTATTTGCATGGCAATGAGTACAGGGAAAAATACCGTGAGTATTTCGATAACTATAATCACAGGGCACAAAGCATGAGCGGGAATGTGCCGAGGGGGTTTGTTCAGGATGAACGCGCCCGCACAGAAGTAAACCGCGATCCGGAACGAAGCGGATCATTTAATGGGGGCAACAATAACTCCAGCAACAATAACCCCAAAGATGCTGAGCACGCACAACAAAATAACAAAGCATATAACCAGAACAATAGTATAAAAGATGGTGTAACACAAACGCCTGCTGTAAACAATGCAAACAACCATCCGGAAGAGATAAAAGACAATAACAACATACAACATAACGAAACGGCCAATAACAGCAATGCCGACAAACAATCAACCGAAGTTCCAAAAGATCCGCCGGCTTTGCCGCAGAATAAAAATGGAGTTATTCAAAAGAATGAATCGAACGATGACGCGCAACGTTCCCGGTTCTATAGCAATGGGCAGGCTAACGGCGTGAGGGAAGCAGTACGAAGCCCGAAATTTACTATTGGAAATGGCCAGCCAAAAAGCGCGCAGGACTCTATACATAACACCCAGCCAACTATTGGAAAAGATACACTGCGTAACGGCGGGCAAATCAAAGGAACCAGCAGCCAGGAAAGTAATGGCACAAAAAGCAGCCAGCGTAATGATCATATTGTTATGACAGGCCATGAAAGCGGACATGGTTTTGCCGGCTAATTTTCAGATCGTTTTGATGTAAGCTATACACGTGTTTCATAAAAAATAAATTAAGAAGCCTCACAAAATGTGGGGCCTTTTTATTTGTAACGACCATCAAACCAAAAATGTTTACGCTTTGACCCTGTTTATGCAATGGATTACATAAATTGTTTCAAAAAGGAACAATCAGTCAGCTAAAAAGACAATATTTATAACCTGTAAAATAAAATTACAGGTATTACAACCGGTTGCAATTTATTGTTCTGATAACTAAACTGAATCGTAGTAAATAATTATCTATAAAAACACGAACATGAAAAAGATATTCTTTTTTCTATTGTTGATAGTATTACGCAGCAGCGCGCAGAATACGCCGGTAACTTTTACGGCTGAACAGGATCATAAGAACATGATGGATCAACTGGGTATTATCAAACTCCGTCCGGGCCCGAGTGGCAACGACAAAGATCCCAACCATGCAAATTATGATGAAGCGCTGGCCAACCCCTTCCCTAACCTGCCGGATATACTTACATTAAAGAATGGCAAAAAAGTTACCACGGCAGATGCGTGGTGGAAAGAGCGCCGGCCGGAAATAGTGGAAGACATGGATAGAGAAGTATATGGCCGTGTTCCTAAAAACATACCGTCTGTAAAATGGGAAGTAAAAACGACAGACAGAGAAATGATCAGCCGTGTGCCCGTGATCGCCAAACAACTGATCGGCCACGTGGATAATTCTTCTTATCCGCAAATTGATGTGAACATAGAAATGATGCTGGTACTTCCTTCAAATGCAAAAGGCCCTGTTCCTCTGTTGATAATGTTTGGCCCCTCACGCTGGCCCGCACCAAGCCAGCCAAATCCCGCGCAGCTTGCCACTTTGAATAATGCTTTAAAGAATTTATTATCGGGCGACCCTGCATTGAAAGCGATCTTTGATGAACATCCAGGATATAACCCGGTTACTTTGCCTGCAGGTACCGGTTTTGCATTTGGCCCGCCGCCTGCGCCACCGCCACCTACTCCTGATATTCCGGGTGTAGCGGGTGTAAATAATGACCCCCCATCTGTTGATCAATTAATTGCTGATGGCTGGGGGTTTGCGTTCGTTAACCCTGCGAGCATACAGGCAGATAATGGCGCGGGTTTAACACGCGGTATTATTGGACTGGTGAATAAAGGGCAGCCACGCAAACCGGATGATTGGGGCGCATTACGCGCATGGGCATGGGGAGCAGCGCGAGCATTGGATTATTTAGAAGCTTCTGAACCCGGTGTTGATAGTAAACATGTTGGCATTGAAGGCGTTTCCCGTTATGGCAAAGCTGCATTGGTTACATTGGCATATGAACCCAAATTTTCTATGGCATTGGTTGGTTCATCCGGACAGGGCGGAGCGAAATTAAGCAGGCGCAATTTTGGAGAAGCTGTTGAAAGCCTTACCGGCGGAGAATATTACTGGATGGCAGGGAACTATATGAAATACGGCGCATCAGAAGCCGGCTTCGGAAGCAGGAATGCAGGAGATATCCCGGTGGATTCGCACGACCTGATCGCTATGTGCGCACCGCGATTGGCTTTTATCAGTTACGGCATTCCTGAAAAGGGCGATGCAAAGTGGCTGGATCACCAGGGAAGTTATATGGCAACGGTTGCTGCCGGTTCTGTGTATAAATTACTGGGTGCAAAAGACCTTGGCGTATCGAATGATTATACTACTGAAAAGATGCCGCCTGTAAATACGCCGCTGATCGATGGGCAACTCGCCTGGCGCCAGCACGACCAGGGCCACCAGGATCAGGCAAACATGAAATGGTTCATTAAATGGGCGGATAAAAATATCGGGCATGCAGTGCCTTCACCGGGAAGATAATAGAATATGAAATGAATTTGACAAGGCCTCATAGAAATATGGGGCTTTGTTTTGCTTGTGGCAACCTGAAAATAAAATTGGTGGCGTACCGATCTTTTTTACCTTTGTTAACCATTTGGTTAATTATGGCGAAAAGAAATAAAGATACCGGTGCAGAAGAAAAGATACTGGCAGCGGCCAGGAAAGTATTTATTGCCAAAGGCATGGCCGGTGCACGCATGCAGGATATTGCGGATGAAGCCGGCATAAACAAAGCACTGCTGCATTATTATTTTAAAAGCAAGGAACAGCTATTTGAAACGATCTTTACAGAAGTTATGGGGAATCTGATCCCAAGGATCAAATCGCTCCTGCTTTCCGATCTTTCCTTGTATGAAAAAATAGAGCAGTTTTGCGACCAGTACATCAGCGTTATCTCGCAAAACCCTTACCTGCCAATATTTATACTGAATGAGCTGCACAAACAGCCATCTGTAATGATCGCGAAAATGTTTGGCGGAGGCCTTCCCGACCTGCACAAATTCACAGCACAGATAGAAAAAGAAGTAAAGTCGGGAAAGATCAAACCCATCAGCCCTGTACACCTGATCATGAACATGATGGGCCTGTGCATATTTCCATTTTTGGGTAAGCCGTTGTTAAGTGCGATACTCGGAATAGATGCGCTTCAATTTCAGCTGGCTATGGAGCAACGAAAAAAAGCAATCCCTCAATTTATATTCGATGCAATCAGAAAATAATTTTTTTATGCAGTATTTAACTACGTGGTTAAAGAAACAGATATGGATCATTGCCGTACTCTGCCCTATTTTTTTATCGGCGCAGAACCTGACCATGCAGCAGGTGTATGATTCGGCGCGCTTACATTATCCGGCTATCAGGCAAAAAAAACTGGTTCAGCAAACCGCGAGCCTTACGATCGATAATCTCAGCAAAGGAAACCTGCCACAGGTAAGCATTAACGGACAGGCGAGTTATCAAACGGATGTTACGAGTATCAGCATTCCTGTTCCCGGTATCAACATTGAACCGCTGAGCAAAGATCAATACAAGATCACAGCCGATGTAAGCCAGGTATTGTATGATGGCGGCCTCATCAAACAACAACAGCAATTACAAAACCTGAATGCCGCTGTTGAAGGCCAAAAAGTAGAAGTGGAATTATACCAGCTTAAACAACGCATCAACCAGATCTATGTAAGCATTTTATATATCGATGAACAACTGAAACAGGTTGAACTGATCAAAGACGACCTCAACACCGGAATTAAAAAAGTACAGGCGCAGGTAGATAATGGTGTGGCGTTGCGATCGAACGTAGATGTGCTGAAAGCGGAGTTGCTGAAAAATGAGCAGCATAAAATTGAATTGGCCGCATCAAGAAAAGGTATGATCGATGTACTGGGCCTGTTCATGCAGCACTCATTGCCCGCATCTGTTGTTTTGCAAAAACCTTTGGCTGAAACAACAATGAGCGAAGACATCACCCGCCCTGAACTGGATCTGTATGCAAAACAAAATCTATTGCTGCAGCAACAGAACGAGTTGATCAATGCAAAGAACCTTCCGAAAGCAAGCGCATTTGTGCAGGGCGGTTATGGCAGGCCCGGGTTGAATCTTCTAAAAAATTCTTTTGAACCATACGGCATCGGCGGGTTGCGTGTTAACTGGTCGCTTGGCGGTTTGTATACTGCAAAAAAAGAAAAACAATTGGTAGAGATCAACAGACAATCGGTTGATGTACAGAAAGAAACTTTTCTGTTAAATACACAAACACAGGTTAAGCAGCAACAGTCTGAGATCAGTAAACTGCAACAGTTGATCTCTTCCGACCGTGAGATCATTGACCTGCGTGTATCCGTAAAAACGGCAGCCAATGCGCAGTTAGAGAATGGCGTGATCACGGCAAATGATTATTTGCGCGAAGTAAATGCAGAGGATCAGGCGAGGCAGTTACTCATCACACATCAATTGCAATTATTACAGGCGCAGGTTAACCTGCAGCTCATAACCGGAAAATAAATCTGAACGCATAACGCATAACGCATAACGCATAACGCATAACGCATAAATACAACATATGAAACAACTTACTTTATTGTTCATGCTGTTCTTTCTATTTGCCTGCAGCAGCAAGAAAAATCAATTTGATGCAGAAGGAAATTTTGAAGCGGATGAAACGATCGTGTCTTCAGAATTACCCGGCCGCCTTACGCAGTTTGCAGTAAACGAAGGAGACACTATCGCCGCCGGAGCCGTGATCGGTAAAATAGATGCATTGAATATTTCGCTGCAGAAAGAACAGGTTGAAGCAAGCATCAGCGCATTGAACCAGAAAACGCAGGATGTAATGCCGCAAATAAAATTATTGCAGGATCAACTCGCAGTACAGCAAACGCAGTTACAAAATCTTTTGCATGAACAGGCACGTATTGAGCGATTGGTAAAACTGGATGCCGCTACGGGCAAACAGTTAGATGATATCAAATTCCAGGTTGATGCGCAGAACAAACAAATGGCGGTAACAAGACAGCAGATCAATGTACAGGAAAATAATACGAGCACACAAAACCGCAGTGTACTCAGCGAAGCCGCGCCATTGGAAAAAAGGGCCGCACAACTGAACGACGAGATACAGCGTTCAAATATTACCAACCCGGTCAAAGGTACCGTGATCACCAAATATGCTGAAGAAGGCGAAGTTACTGCAGCAGGCAAAGCTTTGTATAAAATTGCCGACCTGTCGTACATCACTTTACGCGCTTATGTAACGGGTGATCAATTATCTGTCATCAAACTCGGGCAATCTGTGAAAGTGTTTACAGATAAAGGAAAAGATGCTTACACCGAATATGCGGGAACCATTACGTGGATCTCGGATAAAGCAGAGTTCACGCCAAAAACCATTCAGACAAAAGATGAGCGCGCCAATCTTGTGTATGCCGTTAAAATAAAAGTAAAGAATGACGGGCTGCTGAAGATCGGCATGTATGGAGAAATAAAATTTCAATAATGCCGGCTGTAACTGTTGACCATATCACCAAAACTTACGGTACCAAAAAATCCATTGTAACGGCATTGGATGATGTGTCGTTCCATGTTGAACAGGGGGAACTGTTTGGCATCATCGGACCGGATGGCGCCGGTAAAACAAGCCTGTTCAGGATATTGACCACTTTATTACTTGCCGACAAAGGCAATGCAGTAGTTGATGGAAATGATGTGGTGAAAGATTACAGATCCATCCGCAACAAAGTGGGTTATATGCCGGGGAAGTTTTCATTGTATCCCGACCTGTCGATTGAAGAGAACCTTGCATTTTTTGCAACGATATTCAATACGACCGTTTCAGAAAATTATCATTTGATCAAAGATATTTATGAACAGATCGCGCCGTTTAAAGACCGCCGTGCGGGAAAATTATCCGGCGGCATGAAACAGAAGCTGGCATTGTGTTGTGCGTTGATACATAAGCCAACCGTTTTATTTCTTGATGAGCCTACTACCGGTGTGGATGCCGTATCGAGAAAAGAATTCTGGATAATGCTGAAAGGGTTAAAACAACAGGGCATCACCATTTTGGTTTCCACGCCGTATATGGATGAAGCGAGCCGCTGCGACCGCGTGGCACTGATCCAGGGAGGAAAAATTTTACAGATCAATACACCGGAAGGCATTACACAACAGTTCGGCAGAAAATTATTTGCCGTAAAAAGCGCCAACATGCTGGATCTGCTGCATCAGTTGAAAAGTATCAATGGCGTGCAGGATGCATATCCTTTTGGTGAATTTCATCATGTTGTTCTGAAAGAGGGTGTTGATAATATTACTATGCCGCCAAATACTGTATCAAAGGAAGTAAAACCGGATATCGAAGATTGTTTTATCGCATTAATGAAAAATAATGGGTAACGAAAAAGTAATTACGGCAGAACAGCTTACCAAACGCTTTGGCGATTTTGTTGCAGTAGATGCAATTTCGTTCGAGGTAAGCAAGGGCGAGATCTTTGGTTTTCTTGGCGCGAACGGCGCCGGCAAAACAACAGCGATGCGGATGCTTTGCGGATTATCGTTGCCAACATCGGGGAAAGCCACTGTTGCCGGTTTTGATGTGTTCAAGCAGAATGAATCGATCAAAAAAAAGATCGGTTATATGAGCCAGAAATTTTCTTTGTACGAGGATCTGACGGTAAAAGAAAATATCCGTTTCTATGGCGGCATTTATGGTAAGAGCGATTCTTTCATCAAAGAAAAAACGGAAAAACTTTTGCAACAGCTTCATCTTACCAATGAAGCAAATGCATTGGTAAGGTCATTACCGCTTGGATGGAAACAGAAACTCGCTTTCTCAGTTGCCATCTTTCACGAACCGGATATTGTGTTCCTGGATGAGCCGACAGGTGGCGTTGACCCTGTTACAAGAAGAGAATTCTGGAACATGATCTATGAAGCATCCGCCCGGGGCATTACTGTTTTTGTTACCACGCATTATCTCGATGAAGCTGAATACTGCAACCGCGTATCGATCATGGTGGATGGGAAAATCGAAGCATTGGATACGCCGGCAAAACTGAAAGAACAATATCATGCGGAAAGTATGGATGAGGTGTTTTTGCAACTGGCAAGAAAGGCAACACGTTCGGATGGTTAGGCATAATAAAGTATATAAAGTAAATAAAGTAGTAAGCGTTTAACGGTTAAATAAGCAGATGAAACAGTTTATAAGTTTTATACGAAAAGAATTTTACCATATTTTCCGTGACAGGAAAACGATGCTGATACTGCTTGTTATGCCCATTGTGCAGATCGTGATATTTGGTTTTGCATTGACCAATGAAGTAAAGAATTCGAAATTTTCTGTCCTGGATAATGCACATGATGCCGCATCAGCGGCGCTGATACAGCAGTTGGATGCGAGCCAGTATTTTGAATTACAATCCAACCTGCACAGTTACAACGATATTTCTGAGGCTTTTAAGAAAGGAACCATCAAACTGGCGGTAGTGATACCGGAACATTTCTCTGATGACCTGGAGCACCAGAATAAAGCACAGGTACAGTTAGTGGCCGATGCGAGCGATCCTAACGTGGCCAATACATTGGTCAATTATGCAGGCGCTGTCATTCTTGATTACCAGGATCGGATCACGCAGGATAAAAAACTGCCGTATACGATCAACACCGAAATACGGATGTTGTATAACCCGCAATTAAAAGGCGCGTATAATTTTGTTCCCGGTGTAATGGCGATGGTGCTGTTATTGGTTTGTACGATGATGACAGCGATCACCATTGTAAAAGAAAAAGAAATGGGTACGATGGAGATCATGCTTGTCTCCCCTCTTAAACCATTACTGATCATTATTGCAAAAGCAATTCCGTATTTATTATTATCGATCGTAAACATCATCAGTATTTTATTGCTGAGTGTGTTTGTGCTGGATGTGCCGATCAATGGAAGTATTGTGTTGTTAATGTCGGAAAGTATTTTATTCACCATCGTATCCCTTTCATTAGGCTTATTGATCTCTACGGGCGCTTCATCGCAGCAGACTGCTATGTTCATTTCGCTGGTGGGTATGTTCCTGCCCACTGTTATGTTCAGCGGTTTTATGTTCCCGGTTGAAAACATGCCGAAACCGTTGCAGATAATTTCAAATATTGTTCCTGCCAAGTGGTATTATATCATTGTACGGTCGGTTATGATCAAAGGCGTAGGCATTGAAGCGGTCTGGAAAGAAACACTGGTACTTTTTGGTATGATGTTATTTTTTCTCGGCATGGCTTTCAAACAATTTAAAATACGGCTGGCATGAGAACATTGAAATTCATATTGCAGAAAGAGTTCCGCCAGATCTTCCGCGACCCGGCCATTATCCGCATGATCTTTCTGTTGCCTGTTATACAATTGATCATTTTACCCATGGCGGCCGATTATGAAATAAAAAATATTCAATTAGCAGTTGCGGATCATGATCATTCTACTTATTCGCGCCAGCTGATCAATAAAATAACTGCATCAGGTTATTTTAAACTGGTTGATTACGGAAACAGTTACCGGCAATCGTTTGGTGAAATTGAAAAGGACCGCGCCGATCTTATTCTTGAAATACCGCAGCAATTTGAAAAACAATTAGTGCGTGAAGATGCGTCTACGCTTTTTATTGCGGTGAATGCCATCAATGGTGTTAAAGGCGGGCTGGGAAGCGCTTACCTGCGAAGCATCATACAGGATTATAACCGCGAAGTAAGGATGCAGTGGATCCAGTTTCCAAAATTCAGCCCCGAGCCAACGATCGAGATCACTTCATCCAACTGGTTCAACCCATTGATGAATTATAAATTTTTTATGGTGCCGGGTATATTGGTTTTATTGCTTACGATGATCGGCGTAAATCTTACAGCCATCAATATTGTGCGCGAAAAAGAGATCGGTACGATCGAACAGATCAATGTAACACCTATTAAAAAATATCATTTCATTCTCGGCAAGCTGATCCCTTTCTGGATATTGGGCCTGGTGGTTATGACATTAGGGTTTGTAGTAGCACGCGTGGTATATGGCATCATTCCTGTTGGAAGTTTTGCAACCATTTATATTTTCGCCGCTGTTTATTTATTGGCTGTACTGGGGCTCGGCCTGTTGATCTCTACTTACGCAGCAACACAGCAGCAGTCTATGCTGATCTCATTTTTTATCATGATGATATTTATTTTGATGGGTGGCCTCTACACTTCCATCGACAGCATGCCAGAATGGGCGCAATGGATCACGCGGTTCAATCCTGTTTCTTATTTTATAGAAGTAATGCGGATGGTGGTATTAAAAGGAAGTGGCCTGGCAGATATTAAACAGCAACTGCTCATCATTTCAGGTTTTGCAGTTGTATTGAATGCATGGGCGATCTATAGTTACCGGAAAAGAAGCTGATCAGGAAGTTTTTTTAGATCGATATTTTAATACGATCAATCCCGAATCATACTTTTTCATTTCAAGCAATTCAAGATCTATTACGCGAATATCATTTGGAAAAAATGCAAGCCCCTGCCCGATGATCAGCGGGCAGATATTGATATGATATTCATCGATCAGGTTTTCTTTCATCAATGATTGCGCAAGCGAGATACTGCCCCATAAGATCATATCCTTTCCTTCCAGCTGTTTTAATTTCCTGACCGCTGCCACTGCATCACCGTTTATTACAGTTGCTTCTTTCCATTTACCCCATGGTGCATGGGTGATAGTGTTTGAAAAGATAATTTTATCGGTTTCATTTAATTTATCTGCAATGAGCTCCTGGCCGGTTGTGGCAGTTGGCCAGAAATCAACAAATAGTTTATACGTAACAGCCCCTAGTAAAATAGTATCAATTGATTCGAGAAACTTCAATACATCATAGTCGGCATATTTATTCAGTTCCTTCGATTCAACAAAAAATAACTCGCCGTCTTTGTCGGCAGCGTAACCATCCAATGTGAGCCATTCCTGTACGATGAGTTTGCGCATATTTAATTTTTGATTTGAGATTTCTGATTTTAAATTCTAGCACTTCACCATTTTCTTTTTCTTTCCTAAGCCGCCTTTGTCCGCCACTTTTTTAATGTAATCGATCGCATAGGGAACTTTACACGCTGTGCCATTTGTATCAATGGTTACCGGCCCGATCTTTTTTGCAGCGGCAACAACTTCTTTGTTCAAAGGAATTACATACGAACCAACCGCAACCAGGAAACGATTCATAGCGGAACGTACACGGTTGGCAGGCGCTGTATGAATATTTTTTTCCACTCTTGCGATCAATTTTTTTAAACCCGCAATATCCAGTTCATGATCCGGTTTTAATGAAACCAGTTCACTCAACGTTGCCCATCCTGCGGCTGCAATATATTCTTTGGGCGAATCGATCCATTCAATCGCCAGTTCATATCCATGTTTGCTGCCAACCGCTACCCATGGTACCGTATATTCGGAAATGTTTTGTGATAGCGCCTGCTTTACCCATGCCTGCAGGTCTGCCTTTGTCATTTTTTCATCATCGGCAATCAATCCTGCGAGATACATGGCATCCGCATTGCCGGTGGCATACAGATCTTTCGCCAGCTGATAATCTGTTTTTATTTTTTTCTGTATCGGTTTGAGGTATTCTATTTTAACACCGAAGAATGGTTCTTTAACGCCGTGTTTCAGCAGTATTTTTTTAATGCTTTCGCTGCCTTTAGCTTGCAGTTCGGCCATGATCTCTTTTACTGTCATGCGGAAGGGTTTGCATAAATTTACAGGAATCACCGCTAATGATGAAAAATGAAACACATAGGTACATAGGTTAAAACAAAGGGTACATAGCGATCATCTATTGTGCCCTTTTCCTACTCCTATGTACCTATGTGTTTCAAAAAAATCCTGCAACCAGTTCCGCCAGCAATTACTTTTCTACCCTATTTACTTTTTCTACTCAAATACCTCATCCCCTCATCATACTTAAACAACGCATACTCCTTGCCTTTCATATAACCCGGCACATCAGATAACTGTTTGGCAACCGCTTCTTCAGAAACCGGCGTGGTAAAAGGCATTTTTCCTGTAGGGTTAAACTTGCCTGTGATCACATCCAGCAATGCGTCCGTTGTTGTATTGAATGTTGCCAGTACGGATCTGATATTGACTTTTGTTCTTGCATCATATACTTCATCAATAACCCATGGATTGGTATAATTGATGGCCATGACCGTTGGTTTTTTGGCTGTGAGTGTATTGATATAATTCACATCCACGCCATTCTTTGATAAGGATAAATATAAAGGCGCGCCGGTTGATGCAAACAATGGAGCAGGCGCCGGTGTGATCCATAATACGATCATATCGGCTTCTTCCGGTGTTTTTACAAAACTGATATCATATTTTCCATCTTTATCAACGAATACATTATTGGCGCTTGCATTTCTTTGCTGGTAATATGTTTCAAAATATATTTTCATTTTGGGTTTTAGCGGAAGATGGCCGCTTTCATTGCGCAGCAATACGATCGATTTGCGCATAGCAAGATCAGCGCGTTCCTGGAATTTTGCATTGCCCACAATTTTTTCTGCGGCATCAACATCCACATATGGATTCTCAAAAAGGCCGAGCGTAAATTTCTCCATCAGTAAACGATAAACAGAACTGTCGATCAGTTTCATATCTACCATTCCGCTTTTTACTGTTTCCAATAGTTTTGTGGGGTCAGCTGTTCCGGAATACAGATTCACACCTGCTTCCAATGTTCTTTTATATCGTTCTGTTATGGAAAGATCTTCTGCGCCCCATGGCATCATTTCGATCGGGCCGGTATCGGAATTGATGATCCCTTTGAATCCTAACTGTACTCTCAGCAGGTCATGTATCACTGCTTTATTATAGGCATATGCTATCTTTTCATATTTCAGGTCAAGCGGTATTGAATAATACGGCATGATGGCCGAAGTGCCTGCTTTGATCGCCGCTTTAAATGGTATCAGGTTATTTTCAAACATCCCGCCTGGAAAATGTTCATTCTTTCCCCATTCAAAATGCGGATCCTGGCCACCTACACCTGCACCGCCACCGGGAAAATGTTTAGTAGTTACGGCAACCGATCGCTCATTTAATTTATTCCCCTGGAAACCAAGTACGATCTCTGTGATCATTTTTCCTACCCATTCCGAGCTCTCTCCGAATGTTCCTTCAATCCTTTGCCAGCGCGGTTCTGTACTCAGGTCGGCCTGGTACATATACCCTTTGCGCAAACCCACAGCTGCCCATTCCTGTCTTGCGATGTCTGCAAATTCTCTTACTAATTTCAAGTCACGCATGGCTGATAAACCCAACTCACCGGGCCATGTAGAGAAAACGGTTTTACCCACACTTAATCCTACCGATGCATCTTTTGTTAAATGATTCCGTGGATTGGATGCTACGATCGCCGGTATTCCCAATCCATCGCTTTCACAAAGCGCCTGTAATTTATTCGACCATTCTGCTGTTATCCTTGCTGTGGTATTGGCTCGCAAAATAAAATGCCTGAGATGAAATACGGTTACGCCCTTTGTTGTTCCGGCAATATTCATCATGGGTGCACCGAGCGGTTTACGCGTAAACGTATTTGTTTCTGTGATCCTGTCCTCTTCATTAAAATCACTTGTTACCGGCTGGTTCCTGTTGCCCCCGCCGCCTGCGGGTGCATTAAAAGAATTTTCATTTTTCAACCCAGCCGAACTGATGAGCATAAAACCTACTTTCTCTTCCACAGTCATTTTCGACAAAAGATCTTTACTGCGTTCTTCATTGCTTAATCGCCAGTCTTCATACTTATCCAGTTTACCGTTGCGGTTAAGATCTTTAAACCTGAACCCGTTCACTTCAATGATCTGTGCTGAGCGTACGCCAAGCACCGGTTGTTTTTTTGTTGATTGGGCAGATAAATTATTAATGGAAATAATACACAGCAAAGCTGCTGCATGAAGAGGCCTCATGTTGTTTCTCATAATGGTTAGCGTTTATTAAATATAAAAAAAAGCCCTTGTCTAAAGAAACAGGGCTTTTAAACCTGTTCTATCTCCGCATGAAATAGAACCTTGCTGCCGCAAATTAGCCTGTTGCACTTTCGTTTTGTGTTACATAAAAAACATAATACTCAACCAAAGGTTAAATATGTTAACAGGATGTTACACAGGTTGTTTAAAAATGAGTTTTACAGTTATCTTGAGTGTATGAAAATATTGGCGCTTACAAGGAAACAGGTTTTTTACATCATTCCTTCCGTATTTATCATATTGGTTCTTGTTCAGCTTGTATTGCTGAATAATGCTTACACGGGAAAAGAAAAAGATTTTAACGACAGGCTTTTCTATGTTGTGCGCTCTTTTAACCAGGAAGTGGTTAAAGATTTTATCGATCCGCTTCCAACAGACAGTTCAACGATTGTTTTCGCACAAACTTTTCTGGCGAAAAGAATTGATTCAGTATTCAAAACCAATGATATCCCTGCAGATTTTGTTTATGCAGTAACCAAAAATAAAAATCTTCCGGGATGGGCAATTCAACCCAATGATAGTTTATCGTGGAGCAGTGATACAAGATATAATGAGGGTCTCAGTACCACCAGGTTACGGCTCGGCCCTTTCGGTGCTGCGGGAGAGTATAATTTTTTTGTAAAAATATTTCTTCCCTCAAAACCGGCATACCTGTGGCTATCCTTATTGCCGCTCGTTCTTATTTTGACGTTGACCTTATTGATCCTTCTTTTTTGTTTTATGGCCATGCTGGCGATCATTAAAAAACAGGCAACGATCGCTGAGATCAAAAATGATTTTGTGAATAATATGACGCATGAATTAAAGACACCGCTCTTCACCATTTCCATCGCGTCGAAAATGCTGGCTGAACAACCGGGTATCAAAGAAAACAATAAATATATTTCATACGTGCAAAGCATACAGCAGGAAACCGACAGGCTGACCAAACTGGTTGATAAGGTGCTGCAGACCTCTTCACTCGAAAGGAAACAACTGCAGCTCGACAAAAAAGAAATAGACCTTCATGCCGCCATCCGTTCAGCCGTTGATAACCTTGAACTGATACGGCAGGAACAAAAAGCAACGATCGAATTATATTTAGAGGCGGACCAGCATATGATCTATGCTGATGAAACACATATACAGAGCGTGATCTACAGTCTCGCAGACAATGCATTCAAATATTCAAACGGCCCGGCGCATATCACCATTTCGAGCAGGAATGTTGACAATGGTATCATTGTATGGATCGCCGATAAAGGCATTGGCTTTGATGCAGCAACAAAGCAGCAGGTATTTGAACGTTTTTTCCGCGCGCATACCGGCAACCTGCATGATGTAAAGGGTTACGGTATCGGGTTAAGTTATGTAAAATCAATTATTGAAGCGCATGGCGGAACAATTTCGGTTGAGAGTAAGCCGGGCAAGGGAAGCGAGTTTATAATAATATTACCTTGTACCCCGCATGCAAAATAATACGGAAATATTATTGGTGGAGGATGATAAGAACCTTGGCTATATCCTTTCTGAATACCTTGGTATGAAAGGGTTCACGGTTACCTGGGCAAAAGACGGGCAGGAAGCGGTTACACTCATCAACAAAAACCCCTACGCTTTATGTATTCTCGATGTGATGCTTCCTTCACTGGACGGGTTTGATGTGGCGCGCGAAATATCCGCTTCAACCTTTAAAGTGCCGTTTATTTTTTTAACAGCAAAAACGTTGAAGGTCGACAGGCTCAAAGGTTTCACACTCGGTTGTGATGATTATATCCTAAAACCGGTTGATGAAGAAGAACTCGTGGCAAGGATCAATGCGGTTTTGAAAAGAACGGCGCATGTGCAACAGGCAGATACCAATCACATGATCACGATCGGCGCATCTGTTTTTCATTTTCAGAATCAAACACTCAATATTGCCGGTGCGGAGTATAAACTCACTGCCAAAGAATCTGATATGCTGCTCCTGCTCGTTCACCACAAGAACAAACTGGTTGACCGCGAAACTGCATTGAAAAAGATATGGGGCAGCAATGATTATTTTAACCGCCGCAGCATGGATGTGATCATTTCCCGCTTACGCAAACATCTTTCCTTAGACAATCATATCAGGATAACGAACCTGCATGGGAAAGGGTATATTTTGAGTGAGGATGCTTTAGAAGAGAAGGGTTAAAAAGGTTAAACTGGTTAAATAAGGTTAAAAAAGTTAAGCTCAATAACCCCTTCAGGGGCAGGGGCAGAAAAGAAACGTATTCCAACCTCTTACTTTATATACCTTATCTACTCTATTTACTTCCACCTCCTTATCATACTTTTACCCCCAATTACAGTGGCCCGGAAAAAAATATTCCCCTCCCCTGTAACATTCAAACAATTTCTGCGATTAGATAATCATACAACACAGCTGACAGCTTTTGGAATTCCCTGAGACGATACAAAAACATGAGGAGATAATAGACATGTGTAAAAGAGGCGAAGCCTCGGGTTACACACAGCTGTATAACCTGTATTCCAAAGAAGTGTATAATACCATTTACCGTTTGGTGAACCATACGGCGGAAGCGGAAGACATTTTACAGGAAACTTTTTTAGCGGCTTTTCAGGCCATTACAGGTTTTCAGAATACGGGCGGATTCAGGGCATGGGTGAAAAGGATCGCGATCAATAAATCCATCAACCTGATACGAAGAAAGAAAATGAAACTGGTTGAGCTGGAACCCACGAGAATAACGGTTGAAGAAGAACAGGCCATTGATGAAAAAGCATTTGTGTTTACCATGGAAGAAGTAAGAAAAGCGATCGACCAGCTGCCAGGCGGTTACCGAACGATCTTCCAGTTGTATGCGATTGAAAATATCCCGCAGGTTGAAATAGCGCAACTGCTGGGATTGCCCAACAACACCGTCAGGATCCAGTATTTCAGGGCCAAACAAAAAATATTGAAAACGCTTAAAGAGGGAGGCATAGCATGAAAAGTGAATTGGAGCAGTTTATAGAAAATAACCAGCAGGGTTTTGATACACGCGTTCCCGATCCTGCCGTACTGGAGCGTTTGCAGAAACAATTGCAACAGTTAGATGCCGGCAAAAAAAAGCAGGCACTTATTATACCGATGAAGATGGTTCGCTGGGCGGCAGCAGCCTGTTTGATCCTGATCGCCGGCAGTGTTGCTTTTCTGATGATGCAAAAAGAACCCGTAAAACAAATAACTGCAGCAGCAACGGTTACCGAAAAACCAATAGTAAAATCCGCAACGGTTGATGCACCCGTAAAAAATGAACTGCAGCCGGTAATTATTAATACCAGCGCAGTTGACAACGAACTGAGCGCACGCAAACAGGTATTGTTTGCCAAACTGGAAAACATGGAATCGCCGGGCGACCGTATCAATGCGGCTTCAAAAGCGGCTGAACTGAAAAGTGTGGGCCATGATATTGTTGATGCATTGGTAAATACCATGGATACGGACCCAAGTACCAACGTACGGTTAGCTGCATTGGATGGGTTGAGCAAATTCTACCGCGAACCGTATGTGAAGAAAAAACTGGTTGCATCCTTACAAAAACAAAAAGATCCTATGGTACAGATCGGTTTGATCGAAATACTGACGAAGATGAGAGAAGCTTCTATTTTAAGCGAACTGGACAAAATTGTAAAAGACGCCAACACCATCGACGCAGTAAAAGATCACGCGTATGCAAGCATATTCACTTTACGGTCATAATAAAAAATAATTCAACCAAAATCACAAACATTAAATCCAGGTAACTGCAAAAGCAAACCGGTTCATGCATGACGGCACCGCAGATTTATTGCCTCTAACCCCAATCTAACAAAATCAAAAAATCAAAAAATGAAAAAGTATCTCATACTTACTACTGTCATCATCCTCTCAGCATTTACCGCCATACAGGCGCAGGAATATAAACTCGCAAAATCAAGCGGCAAACTGGTTATCAATCTTTCTTCTGTAAAAGTGGAAGGATATAACGGCAGCGAGATCGTGATCAGTTCAGACAGGGGCGACCGTGAAGAAGACCCACGTGCCAAAGGGCTCAGGCCCATCAACGGTTCAGGCGTTATTGATAATACAGGTGTGGGTGTTAATGTAACCGATAAAGGCGCTACTGTTGAAGTGACCGGCGTTACAACAAGGAACGGCCAGATAAAAATAATGGTACCAAAAGGCATAAGTGTATCATATACTTACCAGAAAGTTGATAATGCAGGCAAGGCACATTTCAATAACCTGGAAAGTGAACTGGAAATTTCTGTTCTGCACAACAATGTTGAACTCGAAAACGTAACGGGCCCGATGTCCATAAAAACAGTATATGGTTCCGTTGATGCGAAATTCAGCGATAATATAAAAGGGCCGGTTTCCATCGCGTCAATTTATGGCCATGTAGATGTTGCCATTCCTGTTGCTACCAAAGCAAATATAAAAATGAATACATCATACGGCGAAATACTTGCAGCCGCCGACCTGAAAATTGAACTGGAAAAAAATACCAATGCCGAAATGATCAGCTACAGCAATAAAGTAACCGGCAAATTGAACGGTGGCGGGCTGGATATGACACTCAGATCAGATTACGCCAAGATCTACCTGCGTAAGACGAACTAAAGTAGTTAAACAGGGTTAAAGCAAGTTAAAGGGGTTAAAATAAGAAATACGCAACCCTTTTTAACCCTGTTTAACCTTTTTAACCTTCTTGACAAATCAACCCCATTGTTCCGAAATCAATTCATACTGAATTTTATTTTATGAAAACAATATTCATTTGCTTTTGCTGCCTGATCACCATGGGTGCATTGGCGCAAACAAAACTTACACGCTCCTATCCGGTAAAAAGCGGTGATAAACTGGAGCTTAGTTTCGATTACCCGCAGGTGGTACGCATCAGTACCTGGGATAAAAATGAAGTATCCGTAACCGCTATGGTAAACATCAATGACGGTGAGAGTGATACTGCATTTAAACTGGAAGATCAAACTGCAGATGGCGTACTCACGATCAGCAACAAGATCTCCGACATGAAACATTTACCGCACCGGTACACTGTAATCGATGCATCCGGTAAAAAATCCATGTTCCGCACAAGAGAACTGTTTGATGAATATACCAGCACACATGGCCATGGCAACCGCATGACATCTGATGGTGTTGATATGGAGATCACCATAGAAATAAAAGTGCCCGTAAATATATCTACCAATGTAAAAGCAACCTATGGTATTGTTGAACTGGTAAACTTTAATGCGCCCGCCACAGTTAATGCACCGTATGGCGGTATTGACGCTACAGTGGTTCAGGCCAATACCGGCAAATTACAGGCAACCACGCATTATGGCCAGATATTAAGCAATCTTGATCTTACCCTGACCGATAAAACTGACAAAGATTTTTTTACTTCCATCACTGCTGAACCCGGTAAAGGGCCTGCATATATTTTAAATTCCACTTACGGCAAGATCTATTTGCGTAAGCCATAATAAAGAAGTTTGTTATAATTCTCATGTTGTATGCGGGGTATTTTTATACCCCGCTTTCTTTGTGGGTAAGAGAAGTAAAAGATCACCGCGAAGGCGCGGAGACGAATAGGTTCTGCATGAACTCTGCGACAGATGATAGATGACGGTTGACAGGAGTTTTTCTGTCAACTGTCATCTATTATCTATCATCTTAATGCGCCCCTGCCCCTAAAGAGAAACTCAAGAACCCCTTTAGGGGCAGCGGTAAATAGACAAACCCCAAGGCACAATAATTGCAGAGATTAAATGTTTGCTGTTATTAACAGCTTCCCTTCAAAATAAAGATCAAACAGTTTTAAGTATCGTATCTTGAAGAAGTAAGTACCGCTTTACCACTTAATTAAACGAAGTAAATAATGCAATGTTTACTCATCGACGATGATCTTGACGACCAGGAAGTGCTTATAATGACCCTGGAAAAAATTAATAAAAACATCACCTATGCTACGGCTAATACAGGCGTGGCGGCATTAGACGTGTTAGCAGACGGGCAATTGAAGCCTGATTACATCTTCCTGGATATGAATATGCCTAAAATGAATGGCATTGAATGTTTAACGAACTTAAAAAAGCTGCCCCAATTGGCGGATTGCAAGATCTTTATGTATTCAACCACAGCAGAAAACGCTGTTGTGCAAAGGATCAAAGAACTGGGTGCTGTTGATTTTATTGTTAAACCGGCCAGCCCTGCCGACCTGGAGAAGATCTTATCAAAAATACTGGGTAATTGACCGTTACTATAAGACACGGCAGCCAAAACGCAACATGATAGAAATCAGAAAGAATACACCCCTTGAAAAAAACAACGAACTGTATCACAGGATGATCGAGGAGATACAGGACTATGCTATCATCTTACTGGACAAAAATGGAATTATACAGAACTGGAACAGGGGCGCTGAAAAGATAAAGTTGTATAAAGAAACAGAGATAGTAGGCAAACACTTCAGCATATTTTATTTGCCGGAGGATCTTGCAAACGATTTACCAGGCTTACTGATCGCTAAAGCAGAAAAAAATGGCAGTGCCTCACAGGAAGGCTGGAGAAAAAGAAAAGACGGAACAAAATTCTGGGGCAGCATTACTATTACGGCATTACACGATAACGATAATAACGTTATTGGTTTTTCAAAAGTGACAAGGGATCTGACCGAAAAAAAAATAGCGGAAGACCACCTGAAAATGAGTGAAGAGCGATATCATAAAATGATCGCTGAAGTACAGGATTACGCTATTATACTGTTGAATGAAAACGGGATCATAGAAAACTGGAACGCAGGTGCGGAGAATATCAAAGGATATACTGCTTCCGAAATTATTGGTAAAAGGTTTGACATATTTTATACGAAAGAAGATCGTGAGAGCGGCCTGCCGGATAGGTTATTAAATGAGGCAAGAGAAAAAGGCAAAGCCATTCACGAAGGCTGGCGCATGCGAAAAAATGGTTCTCAATTTTGGGGAACGATCGTGATCACTGCTTTGCATGGAAAGAATAATGAACTGATAGGTTTTTCAAAAGTAACCCGTGACCTTACCGAGAAAAAGTTAGACGAACAGCGTTTACTTACTTATACAAGAGAACTTGAAATAAAAAACAGCGAATTGGAACAGTTCGCTTACGTTGCCTCACATGACCTTCAGGAACCTCTTAGAAAGATCCAGACATTTGCTGAATTGATCCAGACAAATTATGCTGATGAAGCATTTGTAAAAAAATATTTTGAAAAACTGGACCGGTCTGCCAAACGAATGGTTATGCTGGTTAAAGCATTATTGAATTACAGCCGCCTCGACAAAGACAAATCTGAATTAACCGATGTAGACCTCAATCTTGTGCTGGATGAAGTAAAGCAGGATTTTGAATTGATGATCGAAGAAAAACATGCCACCATTACAAGCGAAAAACTTCCGGTGATAAAAGGTAATCAAACGCAGTTAGGGCAATTGTTTGCCAACCTCGTCAGCAATTCTTTGAAATTTTCAGAAGATAAGACCCATATTAAAATAAGCTCGCATATTGTTACAAAAAACCAGATAAAGAATCCGCCACTTTCATTAACTAACAGGAATTATGTGCAGATCATTTTTGAAGACAACGGTATCGGGTTTGAACAACAGTATGAAAAAATAATCTTCTCCTTATTTCAGCGGCTGCATGGCAAACAGGATTATGCAGGAACAGGCATCGGGCTTGCGTTGTGTAAGAAGATCGCGGAAAATCATAATGGCTATATTACTGCCATCGGCGAATTGAATAAAGGCGCAAAGTTCATGATCTATCTTCCGGTTGATACTGATTGATCTACCCTGCCCCTAAAGAGAACTCAAGAAACCCTTCAGGGGCAGGGTAGAAAAAAATCTACATCCCCTCTACTACAACAATAACCGTTTCATCTTTTTCTTCATCCGCATCCTGTATCAATGACCTGCCTTTGTCTAAAAGGTTGTCTTTTATTTCAGCCAGGTCATCTTCTATTTTCGATACATCTTTTTTAAACCTGCGTATCAGGGCTTTCCCTTCTTCGGTAGAAAAGAAATGAACGATGGCCGCGCCGATCACGAGGCCCGCAATGAATTTAAGATTCATAAAATCAGTTTTAATACACGTGAAAATTATAGAACGCTGCCTGCTTTGTCTTTAACATCGCCAAATAATGACTTGCCTTTTTCAACAAGGTCGTCAACGATGTCTTCAGCGCTTTTTTTGAATTTGTTAACAGCAGACCTTCCCTGTTCTGTACAAAGAAGATGGATCACAACGGCGCCGGCCGCCAGAGTTAATAAGAGTTTCATGATGATTAATTTTTAAGTGAGTAATGTATTCAGATATCAAAATATTGTTCCGGCAATTTGCGTGGAATGTATTCCACTTATCTGCAGCAAAACATCAATTCAGCTCCAATACTTCAAATTTGAAACATGCTCGTTATCTCTTTATCTTCGTTTTTCTCTTAGTTAAATTTTTTAGCTGCCATCGCCAAAATACTTGCCGTTCCATAATATTTATATCTTTTAGGTAGGGCATTTCGATAAGAGAAAAACGAAGGAAAAGAGATGGGCATTAATGGAATTCCTGCCAGTAAAACATCATCAACTCAACTTTTGTATATTTATTCAGCAACCAGCTAAAACGCACAGATCATGAATATTGAAATCATCACAAAACCCCTGGAGCTTGCCGTGCATGGTTTTTCAGGCACTGCCATAAACAAAGATTATGCAGGAACCGCTTTCCGGTTAATGGATAAAATGTGGCAGGCGGTGAAGTCGAACAGTTTAGAAAATAAAGGGATGAACATCTGGATCTATGAAGACGATCACAAAGTATTTGCCGGCGTAGAATTAAATCATATTCCCCAACCCGGTACGGGGCTGGAACAAAAAAACCTTACACTTAATAAGTATGCATACTATAAACACATTGGCCCATATAGTTTATTAAAACAGGTGGGGCTGGCTATGAGAGAAGAAATAAAGAACAAAGGTTTTGAAACCACACTCCCATATATTGAGATCTACGGGCATTGGGTGGAGGATGAAACTAAATTGGAAACAGAACTTTTAATGTGCTTAAAATAAGACCATGGCATCAAAAGTTCCTTTTGCAAAACAACAAACCAATTGGCTTGCGCTGATCCCCATATTGCTGGTGTTGGGAATATTATGCCTGTGTTTTTATCAAATTGACAAACAAAACTTCTGGTTGATCGCATTGTTTGTTTATATGATGTTGCGGCAGTTAACAAGGTTTTTATTCTTCCCGAATGCAATCTTTGAAGGAATAAAACTTATCAAAAATGAAAAGTTTATGGAAGCAATTCCGTTCTTTCAGGAAACGATCGGTTATTATACAAAAAATCATTGGATAGATGAGTATCGTTTCTTTCTGCTGATCAGCTCTGCAAAAAGTTCGATCAAAGAAAGCTCCATCTGCAACCTGGCATATTGTTACTTACAAACCGGTGACGTCAAAAAAGCAAAAGAAATCTACCAGGATGTTTTACTCGAGTATCCGGAAAACATTAATGCACGAAGCATGTTAAACACTATTAATTTAATAGCTTCGAATACAGCTGCAAATTAATTTTATTGCATTGCTAACTCATGTGACGCTATGCCTTTGCGGTGAAAAAGAATTCTTCTTTGAATATTCTTTTTGATACACATAGACACATAGTGTTAGAAAAGGGCACATAAGAGTTTCTCGTTTTACCCCTGCCCCTAAAGGGGAATTTAAGAACCCCTTTAGGGGCAGGGGTAAAGAAGACAAATTAAAAAAATCCATTCCCCCACTAATACTTCCATTCAACCGCAAATAATATTTTTTCATTTTACCTGCAACTTTTCAATGATCCTTGTGTCTTTAAGACAAACTGATCAACATTGAAATATTTACTCACGGGATCATTCATTTTAGTTTTTTTTATTGCAACAAAAGCACAGGGTGTTACAACGGCAAAAGTAAATGGTGTAGTAACGGATTCTGTTACACATAAACCACTTGGCCTGGTATCGGTATCTGTTCAGAATATGTCAACACATTCGGCTGTAAAAAGTACGGTTACTTCAGACAAGGGAACGTTTATATTATCCGTACCGGTAAACACTTCTGCCGGTTACCAGTTGCAGGTGAGCCATGTTGGGTATGATACGAAAATGATCACGATAGATATCAGTAAACCTATGCTGGATCTGGGTACTGTTTTATTAAATGCTTCTGCGGGACAGCTAAAAGATGTAACCGTTACGGCATCAAGGCCCATTGTAAAACAGGAGATCGACAGGCTAACCTATGATGTGCAGGCCGATCCGCAGGCCAAAGGGCAAACAGCGATGGATATGCTGCGCCGTGTTCCATTGATCACTGTTGATGGCGATGATAATATTGAATTACAGGGAAGCGGCAGTTACCGGATCTTTATCAATGGCAAACCATCAGCGCTTGTAACCAATAATCCCAAAGATGTGTTGCGTGCCATGCCTGCCAGCAATATCCAACGCATTGAAGTGATCACTACCCCACCCGCTAAATATGATGCAGAAGGGCTTGCAGGTATCATCAATATCATCACTGTAAAGAAAACAGCGGATGGATATAACGGTACGCTTTCCGTGCGTGAGTCGTTGCCTTTTGGGCCTGGCCTTAATTTCAGCGGTTCTGCCAAACAAAATAAATTAGGGATCTCGCTGTTTGGCGGCGCTTCGCTTCGGCCACATATCACTACACTGCAGGAGAATGACAGAAAAACATACGGTGCTACACCGGATGAACTTTCCCAATCGGCACAGAGTACCGGCAATGGAAGGTTTTTTTATACGGGTACAGAGATCAGTGATGAGTTTGATTCGTTACACTTATTATCCGGTTATGTAAATTATGCAGCCGGAAATTCTGACCAGGATTATAACAGGTCGTCATCCTATTATTTAGTCAATAACGGCGCGGTATTGCAATCATACCAGTTATTAAATAACGGTGGTTCTGTTTTCAGGAACCTTGATCTTGGCCTTAATTACCAGATAGGCTTCAAACACCTGAAAGATGAGTTGCTTACTACATCTTACCGGTATTCTTATTCATTGAACGGCCAGTTCAGCGACATCACTGCAATGCAGCGTTTTAAATTTGATCAGCCCGATAATAACCAGCATGATGATGCCGGATATAAGGAACATACTTTCCAGCTGGATTATGTGCATCCTTCTAAAAAACTGAATATTGAAGCGGGCGCCAAAGCAATCCTTCGTGATAATTACAGTTATTCAAACGGCGAAGTGTATGTATCGCCTGCAGCAGGTTATGTAAATGATCCAACGCGCAGTAATAATTTTAATTATAAACAGGATATCTACAGCATATACAATTCTTATTTACTCAGGCTCACAAAATTTACGATGCAGGCCGGCGTGCGCGCAGAGTTTACACAGGTTAATGCAAACTTTACTTCTACCGCAACTACTTTGGATATGCATTACACCAACATAATTCCCACACTGTCGATCCTGAGAACATTTAAAAATAATAACAGCCTTACATTTGGTATCACCAACCGGTTAATGCGGCCGGGTATATATCAGTTAAACCCTTTTGTTGACAGAACGAACCCGCAACTGATCAGCACCGGTAACCCGAACCTGCACCCTGTGGTCAGCCATTTATTTGAACTGAGTTATAATAAAGTGGGCAAAAGTTCATTGAACATACGGCTGAGTTATATGTACACCAACAACAGTATTGAATCTGTTACAAAAGTGATCGCAGATACTTTGAGCGAGACAACCTATGATAATGTAGGACAAAGTAAAATTGCGCGGATAAATATTAACGGCAATTTTCCGCTCACCCCAAAATGGAGTATCAATTTTAATACAGGCGTATTTTATGTGTGGATCCACGGCACTTATAACGGGCAGTTTTACAGCAACCAGGGGCCAAGAACGAATACGTTTGTGAACACCAGTTATAAATTGAACAGTATGTGGCAGTTTGGTGTGAGTGCAGGTTATAACAGGCGCTATATTACTTTGCAGGGAAGTTCGAATGATTATTATTATACAACATTCAGCACCACCTGTACCCTGAAGAAATTTACTTTCAATTTTAACCTCAATAATCCATTCATGCGCTATTATGCTTTTACACAGTATAGCGATACACCTGATTTTTATCAATCCAATACCTCACATGGCATTTACCGGAACTTTACGATCGGCGCCAGTTATAAATTCGGCAAACTCAATTCAGCGATCAAAAAGAATAAACGGGGGATCAATAATGATGATATACAATCGAGTAGTAATTAGGCTGAGAAAGATCTTCTTCTACCCCTGCCCCTAAAGGGGAATATAAAGAAATCCTTTGGTAGCAAAATGAAACTTTACATCTCTGCGCTAATTCATGCAACTCTGCGTCTCTGCGGTGAAAAAAAAATCTTAGGGATGGTTTTTTGAAACACATAGTTACATAGTATAAGAAAAGAGCACATTAGGATTTTCTTTTGCCGCTGCCTCTAAGGGGGAATTAAAAAACCCCTTTAGGGGCAGGATAAAAAAGACAGTCAAAAAATTCTCTACAAATAATTCTCAATATCAGAAAGCGTAACAGGTTTTTCCAGTACGCGAAAAGCGCCGCCGTTCAGGGCCGTTACAATAAACCTTGATTCAAACGCGCTGATGAGTGTGATCTTTAATGCGGGGAATCTTTGTTGTATGGCCGGCGCTTCTTTCCAGCCAAAGCCGTCGGGCAGGTTGTTATCCAATAATAAAGCGGCAGGTTTTTTTTCTTCGAGTAATTTTAATCCATCCTGTAGTGTATTCGCGGTATGCACATCATAATTACGCTGGCCAAGATAATTTTTTACCAACAGGCAAAAATCAACTTCGTCATCGATTATTACAACGGTTTCCTTCATAAGTATAAAGCTAATTAAGACAATTCGAAGCTACAAATGATCCGAACAGATCATAACGTTAAAGCATCACGGA
>Ga0206949_1069_pt1 | contig 38192 bp, 18 predicted proteins | sample Alteio_BWOrgHeat_40_FD_153240 | JGI IMG/M metagenome (GOLD analysis project Ga0206949, IMG submission 153240) | Enriched cells from forest soil in Barre Woods Harvard Forest LTER site, Petersham, Massachusetts, United States -... | ecosystem: Environmental > Terrestrial > Soil > Temperate forest >...
GTAAACGGCTATGTCATCCAGTGAACCGGTAAAATAAGAGTCGGTAGGCGCGCTTGTCCAGGCTGATAAATTATCATAAGCCACACGCCAGTAACCGTTTACGCCATATACCTGCGACGTGGTCATCGTGGCGTCGGTAGCCTGTAACGCCCCGTCGACATATAAATTCGATCCGTTTGTTGTCGAAGTGGTTGCGACAACGTGGTGCCAGTTACCATCGTCATAAGTAGTGGTGGTGTTAATGGTTTGAACTGCGCCCGGGTAAAGACCGTAATAAATTTGACCTGCGTCATTCATATAAATATGACGGTCGTACATACCGCTTGTACCGGTTTGTGATGAGCCGTAACCTACGAGCATGCCCCCCGCCGAACTTGTTTTAAACCAAACGCTGATTGAAAAATTTTGCGGGCCGGGTGATGCCGAGGCTGTGGTGGTTGAAATATATTGGCTGGTTCCGTTAAAGCTGTAGGCGCTGTTTAAAACGTTGTACCTGTCGGTTGTGAGGGAGGCACCACCTTGTGCCGTTCCATTGTTGCCGTTGCCGGATGCATCATTGGCATTACCCGAAAACGGATACGAAAGATATAAACCGCTGGTCGGGCTTGTCGGGGCGGTTGAAATGACCGCCTCCGAACTAAAGGTTACCGCTGTGCCTGTGCTTCTTGAGCCTTCTATTGTTGAATAAGTGTATGAGGCATAATAGGTACCCGCAGCTGTTGGCACATAGGTAGAACCTGTTGCAAGTGCAGTGCCTCCTGAAGAAACATTATACCAGTTATAAGTACCCCCTGCCGGAAGCCCGCCCGAAGCGGTGAGGGTGACTGATCCCTGGCAGGCAGTTCCCCCCCCGCTTACGGTAGGGGTAGCAGGATTCACAACAAACGTGCCGGTGGCCGTAGCAGTTGATCCGCCATTATGTTCAGTGTTCGTTAAGGTAAAAGGGTAGCTTCCGGCGACAGTTGAAGATGTATAAGTAATCTTCAAAGTAAATGAACTCGTAACGGCCGGGTTGTACGCGCCTGTTCCTGCCGTGTAGGTGCCGGCATTGGGCGTAAAGGTGACCGTAACGCCGGCTGGCGTGGTACCCCAGCTTAAAAGTAAATCGTCATTTGCCTGTACGCCGCCTGCAATATTGGTGGTGGTTAATGTAACCGTATACGTAACGTTTCCGCCTGAACCATAGATCGGCGTTGATGACTGAGACCCAACGGAAATTCCCGTCACTCTTACCCTGTTAGCGAGCGCCGGGAACGAAAAAAGTGAAATAACAAAAAGCGTGGTGCAAAATTTAAGTACAAACCGGGTCATTTTAGTGCTGATCATTTATCAAATATTTTTTAACCTGTTATCCCTCAATGGACTTCGCAGCGGCTAATTCGCAAAATGAATCCATGTCGCTACTTTCCAGTAAAAACAGGTTTGGTATAACAATAATCTATCAAATATCCCTAAGTGACTGACGATCAGTATTTTGAATCAATAAATTGTACAAGGCAGGGTACGATATTGCTATCTGCCACTATCAGGAATGCTCTAAATAACTAAGAATCGTCAAGTTGACAGGTTAGTTATTATCAACATGTTAACATTGAGATGGGCTGCGCAATAAATTAGCAGTTATATAAATAAATTGAGATGTAAAAAATTTGCAGGCAAATAGAAGAAATAAAGTTACTGTTAATTTAAAATCGTGTAGGTCTACAATTTTATAAAGGTACTTTGGCCGACTATGCTGTTGTCGTTTTTGTTTACAACCTGGATAACATAGGTCCCCGGCATTAAAGCACTTACATCTGTTTGCCAGTTTGCTTGGTTAATAGTGGTTTGTTTAATGACGGACCCTAAAATATTTGATATCTGAACGCGATAAGCAGATGACGAAATTTCACCACCTATGCTATTCGAATTAAAGCCGGGGGAAATATCCAGGTTAAGCGAGGTTTTTGCCGGATTGGGATAAACAACTATACCGGTTTTTACAAGGCTATTTACGCGGCCATACATGATGGTAACCACATTGGAAAATGTGATGTTCCCATTCAGGTCGGTTATTTGCAATTTGTACATATTTGCGCCATCAGCAGGATTTTTATCCAGGAAACTGTAGGCGCCTTCTGAACTTGATGCAAGCCCATAGATAATTTCATAGGTTTTGCCTTCGTCGGTACTTCGCTCCACGGCAAAGTTGGTGTAGTTTTGCTCGTTTTCTGTCTTCCAGACGATCTGCGACCCATTGACAACTTTTAAAGCTGTAAAATCTAATAAATGAACTCCCAGGGCTGGGTTTTGGCGAACAACTAACGTGAAACGATTGCTTCCGAAGCTGGCCGTGTCCGCAAGGTTAATATCAAACACATAATTCATATTGTTTTTGATATCCAGCGAGTCTTTTTTATAATGGTCCATCAGCCATACCTGGTATATAGCGGGAATCTCTTTCAGATCGGTCCGCTGTAATGTATACGCCCCGGAAGCGGCGGCATTCAGGTTTAGTTTAACCACCAGGTTTGCTGTATTTTTGGGGAATGGCAGCCATTTTACCGAAGCTTTAACACTATCTGCGCTGATGGCCGAGATTGATTGAAGCGCACCCATACCCGATAAGAACTCCGAATCCTCACGACCATTAAAGTTGGCTGTTGACGATGCGTTGAAGCCGATTACCATATCGTTTTGGTAAATTGAATTAGTTACCAGGTTTAAACGCATGAAACTGTTATAACCGCCGCCGGCCAGGGCTGCGCGTGCTCCGGGTGCGGTCATCAGTAAGTTGCTGCCGGTTACCTGGGTGCTTACTTTAGCGGTTTCGTTGAAAGTAAGCGACGACGAATGCCCGTTGGATTGCACAAAAAAGCCTTGTCCGCTGGGAATAACGTTGCTTGCTTTGCCGGTTGCGATCCCTGTGACAGCATTATAGGTATCGTAGTTGCCGGTTGTCGGGTTAAGAATATAAATAGTTGGATTTACACTCGCTCCGTAAATAGGCGCCGATGAGGTTGTGTTGCTGAATGTACTCCAGTCGATAGAACTTGCGTAAGGGTTACCAACCAGGTTGAAACCCCTTACGGGTGCATTACCCGAATTGCTGGTAGTATACAACAAGCCCGCGTAGCCGGTCCATGAGACTACCGAATAGGCGCCCTGGTTTAAATTGCCGGTGGTGCTGAATGTTACGCTCTCGGGAGCTACATAAGGATAAGAAGTTTTACTGGGACTGCCCGAGATGTGGGTTACTTTGTCTCCCCGGAAATAGAGCATATAGCCGCCGCCCACATAAACCTTAGCCGACGGGTTGGTAGCATCCGTTGTGGTAACATGCCCTGTAGCAAGGGTATTGCTGATATTGGTTACGCCAATAAAATTTCCCCCTGTAAAAGAAGTACTGCTGGGGGTGTACCCTTCGTCGTAAAAGTAGAGGCTGGGATTGCCTGAAGTTGTGCCATATGTCGAGGTGCAGTCGGTAATGATCGTGCTTGCTCCAAGGTAATTCAGTTGGGAAGGATAGTGGCCGTTTCCATCCACGCCCTCATTCACCGGCGACGATAGCAGCCTGTAATTGCGTGATACCCACCTTCCGGCGCTGTATGTGCTTCCGCCTTGAACAAACCGCTGTACCGTAACATTGCCGCTTATACTGCTGCCGCTGGGTATTTGTGCTACTGTTGCCGTGCCGGTTGTATCCGAATTTAAAGTTAACAAGCCGCCGGCCGCCAATGTGCTGCTGCCGCTCATGGTCAAAAGCCCTGCGCTGGCCAGGTAAAAACTACCTGTCGATAGCGTTTTTGTGCCCCCTCCGCTAAAATTTACGGTATAAAATTTTGTCCCGCTGCCCGATCCGCCGGCAAGCGTTTGGGTGATACCGTTGAAATTTACGGCTGGCGTGCCTAAAGCCACGTAATCGGTTGCATCGTTTGCAAGTGTATTCGTAAAATTACCGGATATATTCAGGTTACCTGAAGTGGCTGTTTTTATACCTGATCCCGAAAAAGCGATATTTGTGTAGCTTACCCCTGCGGACAGGCCTGTTATTGATGCCGTGGTGTAAACGGTTTGTGCCGCCGTACCTGAATACTCAACAGTTGCCCCTGTTCCGTTAAATGTAACTGTGTTTGTCCCTAGTGCCGATAAGCCCGACAAAGCTGTGGGGTTAGCTAATTGAAGCGTTCCGTTTGAAACTGAAATAGTTGATGTGCTGCCCGCCGTATTGGTAGTTTGAAAAATACCGGCCACGGAAGTGGCGCCGCCTGTAACACTGAAAGTGGAGTTGAAAGCATCAGCGCTTATTTTTTCCGATGTTAATGCCACGTTCCCGCTTAAGCTAAGGGTGTTTACTGACGAACTCAAGGCTTCGGTGTAGGGATGCCCTGTTAACGTAGTATTTGCAATAACGTTTATATCCGCGGCGCTGATGGAACCGCTTCCGCTTAACGTAGCTGTTAAATTGCGGTAAGCCTGGTTGTCGCTTTGATAGGTTATATCGCCCGATGCAGTAAAGGTTACGCCGCTATTCACGGTGATGCCGGGAGCCGTACCTGATGCCGTGCCCATGATGACCGAGCCTATACTGGTATTCGCCGTAATAACCGGCAGGTTTACAAAAGGGTTTGATGCGCCGATAAGGGCCTGATCGGCGCTTGACGGTACAACGCCGCCCGACCAATTCCCGGTTGCCGTCCAGACTGTACTGGATGTGCCTACCCAGATAAATTGTTTGTAACAGGTAATGTATACCGTAGTACTGCCGCTTGCGCTGGCGTTAAATGTAGAAACCGTGTACGCCGTTTTGGGCCATGATGCAGTGGGTGTTCCGGTGAAATCGCCGGTGGTGTTGTCAAAACTCAGGCCAGGCGGTAAAGCAGGACTCACATAATAGCCGCCGGCCAGCGGGTATTTATAAAGCGTATTGTTGGTATAGTCAGATACGTATAAATTTCCGTTAGCATCAGGCGCCATGCCATCCGGTGCTGCTATCGCCGGGCCCGTAATCGTCGTCAACGCGGTACCGCTTGAATTATACACCCTTACCGTACTTGCACCAGAGTCGCCAATGTAAATGTTTCCGCCGCCGTCAACGGTTATCACCCATGGGTTGGTTAACCCTGCAATAAACGATGCATTGATTAGCGTACCGGCCGAACTGTATTTACCAACCTTACCGCTTGTGTAGTTAAGCACATAAATATTGCCCGACTGGTCTACCGCTACACCACTGGGGGCGCTTAGGTTTGTTGTCGGCAGCGAAAGCTGCAGCGCTCCGCTGGTATTATATTTTTTCACTGTGTTTGCGCCGTCATCGGCCACATAGATAAAATTCGATGCGTCTATATCTATCCCATAAGCCAGGTTCAGGCCGGATAAAATTGTAGACTGGTAAACGCCCGCCGAATTGAATTTATAGATGCACTTATTATTAGTATCCAGTACGTAGCAATTGCCCGATGAATCAAACACAATGGAGGAAGGCTCGCTCATGGTAACCCCTGTTCCGAAAGTGCCGATATAAACCCCGGCTGAACTATATTCATATATTTTGCCAGCGCTATAGCCTGAGATGTATATGTTGCCTGATGCGTCGAAGGCAACTGCGTCTGCCCCGGCCAGCGTTCCGCCTATTTGGGTGCCGCTTCCGTAGCTGAAAGAGCCTATTGTACCTGAAGTGGTTGGCGCCAGTGTGCTGATGGCGGATCCAACCAGGTAACTGTTGGTTGCGGGGCTGTAACTGATAGTCGGCGCCGCATAAACACAGCTTATGGTGACAGTGGTTGAGGAACTGCCCAACGAATTGTATGCCACCACGGTGTACACTGCAGCTGACGACAGCACCGTTGGCGTGCCCGAAAATTTGCCTGTAGTAATGTCAAAGCTTATTCCGGTGGGCGGCGCGGCACTTATTGTATACCCGGTCAGCAGGATCTTCCTTACAGTTGAACTTGCCCCGTTGTTATCGCCTGTAAATGCGTTGCCCGCGTTATCGGCTGCTATAGCATAAGGGCTAAAAAATTCCGCAGCGGTGGTAACACCATCCACGTCTGCTTTTGTGCCGCTTCCGGCAAGGGTGGTTACCACAGCCCCGGAAGTTATAGTTCTCACCAGGTTATTCCCTTCATCCGCGATCAGTAAATTACCCGATGGGTCGACGTCTATGCCATATGGGGCGCGAAATGTGGCTGCGGTTCCGGTGCCATTTGCTGAACCCGCCGTGCCGCTTCCTGCAAAGGTGGTCGCCGCATAGGGGCTGGTGGTGCTTACCTCCCTGATGGTGTTGCCGGCCTCGTCGGTTATATAAAGGTTCGGGCTGTTATAAACTATCCCGGCGGGGCCGTTAAATTTGGCAGATGTACCGGTGGTGTTGTTTGTTTCGCCCGCCGTGCCTGTGCCCGCTATGGTGGTCACGGCAAATGGGCTGGCCACAGCAACCCTGCGTATCGTATTGCCCGCGTTATCGGTTACATACAGGTAGGTTGAACCATCATAGGTAATGCCGTATGGTTTATTAAACTTAGCGACGTTGCCGTTGCCGCTCGCTTCGGCAGCGGCGCCGGTTCCCGCTATGGTAGTCACGGCGTAAGGGCTGGTCAGGCTGATTTTCCTGATTGTATTGCCGCCGTTATCGGCAACATACAGGTTTCCCGTACCATCGTAAACGATCCCGGAGGGGCCATTAAATTTTGCAGCAGTGCCATTTCCGTCCAGTTCCAAAGCTGCACCTGTTCCGGCGAAAATCACCGGCGCGCCGGAGGAAGGGATCTTATAAATCACATTTCCTGTAAAATCTGCCTCATATATGTTTCCGGCGCCGTCAGACGCCAATCCCCGCGGATTATCTATATTCGTGGTAGTTCCTGCAAGGGTAGTAACGGTTCCAAATGTAGTGGCCGGCACCGATCCACCCGGGTTTACCGGTGTTAAGGTACTTATGGGCGTGCCGATGTTGTAAACGTTTATAGATGGGCTGTAGCTGATACTGGGGGCCTGGGCCGCAATTTTTTGGCATAAGAATGAAATACCAAATACTAATAAAAAATATTTCAGCCGTGCTTTCATCGTAAAGCGATTATGGGGTGCTTTAATCAATAATTTATCAAACATGGATGCATACGGCAATAAAGCGCCAGCTTTTGCTTTACCTATGTGTTTGGGCTGTTTACTTTTAACAGCACACACTGCTCCGGTGGGCCAAATAACAAATTTTCTGAAACTCTTATTTTGGTATGTTACCAACATATCAACAATTTAATAAGCAGTGATATTTAAACAGATGAACATACAGGCCATTCTGTTTAGCATATCTTTTTAGAATAATAAGCTACACAAGGCCTTTATACGAAATGATATGATTGAAGTTTCGTTCTTTATAAGAAAAAATAAAATTAAATACTTTTATTCCTATAAGTTGTCAGCTAATGAAGCCTGCATATCAGCAGTTTCTATATATTAAAATAATAATTAATTAAATTTTTTAACTAAAACTTATGTATGATTGATAATAATAAATTTTAGTGCTTACTAATATATTCCGGCGTTATGTTCAATAATCGGAGTGCCATATTTTAATAGCCGCGCAGCGCTAAAAAAAATTATTGTAAATTCGTTACCACAATGAATTTGCAAAAAATAACATTCGGCAACGGCTGCTTTTGGTGCACCGAAGCCATATTTCAATCGGTAAAGGGGGTGATTAGCGTAGTTTCCGGATATATGGGGGGGCATGTTAAGGATCCGACTTACCGGGAGGTGTGCACGGGTAAAACGGGGCATGCCGAGGTGCTGCATATTGAATACGATGCTGACGAAATTTCGTTTGATGAGCTATTGCTCATCTTTTTCAAAACACATGATCCTACCACGCTTAACCGCCAGGGCAACGATGTGGGGACGCAGTACCGCTCAGCAATATTTTATTACAACGACGGGCAAAAGCTGCAGGCCGAAGCCATGATCAAAAGGCTTACGGAAGAAAAAGTATATTCAAAGCCGATTGTGACTGAAATTACACCTGCAAGTGAGTTTTACAGCGCCGAAGACTACCACCAGGATTATTTTAATAATAACCCCCACAATCCATATTGCGCTGCAGTGATACAGCCCAAGCTGCATAAGTTCGCCAAGGACTTTGCTGCTAAGATCAGGCCTTAGTAACGCACCGTCGTCGGCTATAGTTTCACAAAGGTGCTTCGCCCTACTAATTTGTTATTGCTGTTACTAATAACGGTGATGATATAAGTTCCCGGAGACAAAGCCGCAACATTGTCCTGCCATTTGGCAGTTGAAGAATTTGCGGTTTTTATAGTTGCGCCGGACGTATTCACAATCCTTATATTGTATGATGACGAATTTGAGGAATTTGACGCCAGCGAGGATGCGGTCCCGAAGCTTTGCACACCCAGGTCCGATACTGAACCTTCGTTCTGACTTATGGACAAATTAATAACGCCGCTTGTAGGGTTTGGATAAATACTAATGGCGCCGCTTATCGTGTTAACCGTGTTACCATACATTACGGTAACCACATTTGAGTACGTGGCCGTGCCGTTCAGATCGGTAATTTTCAGGCGATATTGGTCGGACGCCTCAGGCGGCGTTTTGTCGGTATAAGTGTAGCCGCCCTGCCCGTTTGAAATCATGCCATCCATAACGCTGAAAGTGGTGCCGCCATCGCTGCTGCGCTCAACGGCAAAATGCGTATAGTCCTCTTCATTTTGGGTTGTCCAGGTGATTTGGGCGCCATCATTTGCTTTGGACGCATTGAAATCGAGCAGTTGAACACTCAAAGCAGGGTTCTGCCTGACAACTACTTCAAACCGGTTTGAGCCGAAGCTGGCGGTATCACTTTTATTTATCGTAAAGGCATAGTTTGAATCGGCCCTTAAGTCCAGCGAGTCCTTTTTATAATTATCGATCAGCCAAACTTCATAAATAGCGGGCAGCTGATCAAGTTCGGTTCTTTTGAGCGTAATTGGGCCGCTGTTTTGTGCTTTTACATCCAGCCGGATCACATCTGCGGTTTGCTTTGGCAGCGGCAGTAGGTTAATTGATAAAGGCACACCGTCGCTTGAAAAGCTGGAAAGGCCTTCAGCGGCATCAATTCCCTGCAAATATTTCGAATCTTCGTTAAAATTGTATGCGGGCGATGCACCAGCGTTAAAGCCGATGACAATGTCATCATAATTGTACTGGTCGATATATAACTTCAGGCGGAGCAGCTTGGTAACGCTGTCGAGTGCGACAGGCTTTGCTGAAAGCGAACTGTTGATTTCATTGGCAGTACTTTTTTTCGCACGGATAATATAATGTTTGCCAGGCACTTCGGCGCTTGCAATTATGGATTTGTCGTGATGACGGTACTTTACCGGCAGGCAAAGTGGTTCAGTTGAATGTGCCTCCGCTTTTTTAAAAGCCGGTAGTATTCCAATAACCACAAGACAAATGAGTAGTTGTGTTTTCAAATCAAAAATCAATAATTTATCAAACCAGTTATCAGAATAGCAAACAACGTGCTAAGGGGTTATGAGGCTGCATAAATGTGTCGATAAAATTGAATGTGGTGCCAATAATCACACGTTGTTTCTTGAGATGGGGCTTATATTAATTAATATAAAAAATAATTTCTTAATAGTAAATACAGCGACCGTGAAGATAAGTTGAAAGCCGAACTTATGCTGCAAATAATCTATGCCGGATACATTAGCCCCAATAAAAAGGGGGCTATAAATTTACAATTTGGGGAATTGTGGAGAATTAAAACCAAAAGAAGAAAGTGTGAACCGAAAGCTATTTGCTTAATAATAAGGTAACGCAAAAGCCTTGCGGCTTAATCTTTTCGGCGGGAGCTTACAGTTTTATGAAAGTAGCGGAGCCGACAACGGTATTATTATTTTTATTAACCACGCTTATGACATAAGTTCCCGGTGAAAGATCGCCAACGCCTTGCTGCCAGCTGGGCGTTGTTGTTGACGCCGTTTTTACGATCGTACCCTTCATATTCACGATCTTAATATCATAAACCGCATCGCTGTTTGTTGTTAAACTCATTCCGGGATTAAGTGAATTTGTTTGCAGCGCCGACGATCCCGAAACCAAGCCACTACTATTTTGGTCGATAGCCAGGTTTACCACGTTACCCGCGGGGTTAGGGTATATCCTGATATTGCTTGCAATGATGCCGGCGGTGTTAGCGTACATCAGTGTAATAACGTTCGAATAGCTAACCGTGCCATTAATATCCACAATTTTTAACCGGTAGGAGTTGGCCCCTGTCGAGGGGTTTTTATCAAGAAAACCATATGTTCCCCGGGCGCCGGAGGCAACACCATCAAGTACATTGAATACGGCGCCTCCATCAGTGCTTCTTTCCAATGTAAAATTGGTATAGTTCTGCTCATTTTCAGTGGTCCAGGTTATCTGCGATCCGCCGGTTGCCTTTCTTGCATCAAAATTTAGCAAGTGCACCATTAAGGCCGGGTTTTGCCGAATGATCAATCGGAAGCGGTTGTCCCCAAAGGTTGTGGTGTCGCTTGCGTCGACATCAAAAACGTAAGTTGAATTATTCCTGATGTCCAGCGAATCCTTTTTCAAATTATCCATCAGCCAGATATCATAAAGTTTTGGAATAGCATCCAGCTGCGTTCTCTGAAAAGTATACGTGCCGGTATAGGCAGCATCCACGCTAAGCCTGATCACCTGCTGTTTAACTCCGGGCAGTGGTAGGGAATTTATGGCCAGTTTCAAACTATCGTCCGAAAAGCTTGACAAGCCTTCGGGTGCACCGCTGCTGCGGATGTATAGCGCATCCTCAGTATTGCTGTACTTTGTTGAGGCCGATGAGTTAAAAACAAATGCGATATCATCATAATTCAGGGTGTCAATCGTCAGCTTAAGTCGCATCACTTGGTTTCCAGCGAGTTGCGGAGTGGGCGTACCCATCAATAGGCTTGTGCCGGTGAGTTGCGCAGTAGCCTTTGCCGATTCGGTAAAAGTTATCGTTGGGTTCACCACCGGTGAACCAGGCGGGGTAGCCTGCACAAAAAATCCCTGCCCGCTCATGATGTACCGGCTGGCATTGCCGGTTGCGGTACCGCCTGACGATGACGTGGCCAGGAACGTGTCGTATTGATTGGTTTGGGGGTTAAATACCCAAATTGTAGGGGCTACCGTGGCGCTCCGTGTAATCCCTGTGCTGGAATAAGCTGTGCACCAGTCAATGGTGGAGGGATATGGGTTTCCGATCATGTTGAAACCGCGAACCGCATGATTCCCACCCGAACCCGATCCGGTATAACCTAACGTTGTTGAGGTTGGCGTATACCAGTCCTCAACCGTCACCGACTGTTGGTTAATGTTGCCTGTTGAAGTCAGCGTTACGTTGTCGGGGGCGATGTAAGGGTAAGATGTCCTTGTTGACCAATTGGTTGCCGCTCCCCTGAAAAAGAATAATACGCCGCTACCGATAGGTATGCTATAGGTACTGCCGTCGCTGCAGGCGATAGTTCCTGTGCCCGACGAATTCGTGATATTGGTTATGCCGATAAAATTACCGCTTGTAAAAGATGCATTGGAAGGGGTGTAGCTTTCGCGGTATAAATAAACAGAGGGGTTCCCCGCGCTTGTACTTCCGCCGGCGCAGCCCGTGATGAATGCGTTAGTAGAACTGCTTGCCGCTGTGGTTTGGCCGGCCGTTGCGCCAACAATATAATTCAGCCCAAAAACATTGTTGCTGTTTACTTGCAGGGAATCATGAACAGCTGAAGATATAATGCGATAGTTGCGTTCGAGCCAGCGTTTTTTAACATTATCATAGGTTGTGCTGCCCTGGAAATAGCGTTGAACATTAAACTTTCCGGGGCATGAGGAACCGGAGGGTATTTGGTAAATAGTAGCGGAGCTATTAGCATCAGACGCGAGGGTAAATGTACAGGAGCCGCAAGTTACATCATTATTTACCTGGCAATTGCTGCAGGAAGCATCGAATTTTATGATTGAGCCCGATGCCAGGTTAAAGCTGCCTTTATAGGTGGTTCCACCTAATACGGCGTAGGTGTTTTTGATATCGCCGCGTGTTGCGGCTACCGTAATAGTGCAAACCGAGGATGTGCCCGAACCCGCATTGAAAGTACCATAATTATAAAGGGTATTATCCGACGCTCCCGCTATCATTGTTACGCTGTTTGCCCCGGTAGTTGCATTAACCGTCCCATAATTATAAAATTCCTCATTGGCGGCGGCGGTATAAGATATCAGGGAAGCGTTCATATTAAGCACGCCTGTGGGGTTATTTGTTATGGAGCATGGGTTGACATCTAAATAAAGCGAGGAGGTGACAAGATTAAAATTGCCACTGTTTACCAGGGAGCTTGAAGTACCTTGCAGGTAAATTAAAGAGCCGGTGCTGTTAAAAGTACCGCCGCTTTCGTTGTAAATTTGCGATGTAGCCCCTGTATACAACTGCGATACGGTTAAATTAAACGTACCCCAGTTAAATATTCCGTTTCCGCTGTTTGCGGCCAACGTAATAATTGCACTCGTAAATGATACGTTGGTGGTAGCATCAGTGGCTGATCCGCAGGTCAAAAAATCACCGTTCTGAAAAGTCATCGACGCTATAGAAACAGCGCCGGAGCCAAGGAATGTTAAGGTTGATGAGTTTGTCCCGAGAGCCGCCAGGGTATTGATCGTCAAAGCGAAACCTGCAGTATTAACCGTCAGCAAAGTTGTTCCTGATGTTTCCTTCAAACTGGCTATAGTTATGGCGCTGGTTAATTTTGCAGTGAACGTGCCCCCATTGGTAAATTGGGCAATATCTGCTGTTCCGCTGCTTCCCGGGTAGCCCGACCCCACACCCCAATTTGCCGGAGTTGTCCATTTCCCGCCATCACTGGCACCGCCCGTCCATGAATAGGTCGTTGCATCCACATTTTTAGCGGCCAGCAGAGATGACAAAACAATGAAATAAATGAGTAATTGTATTTTCACTTTATATATCAACGATCAAAAAAAGATCGTCTTTGTAAATCACTTTTCGCAAATTTTTAGTTAAAAAGCGCGAGATATTAACAATCGCGTTCAACAAGTTACAAGGCAACCCTTTCTTAGCTAATTCGCCCAATACGAAATATGGACGACGGCCTTTATACGAAACCAGGATCAAAAGGTTCTGTTTTATTTGCCCAATATTGTTGATTTCTAACAACTTAAAGGAATACGCCGGATATACCAAACTTTCGCACTATCAACGTTTTTTAGCATCGTTTAAAGCCCTGGAACAACGTTGTTTTGGGCTGCTGAAAGCGGTTAACACGGAGGGGCGCATAATTGAAAAATCTGAAAAATGTTTTTCGGTCAGCGTTTTCTTAAAAATCGTTATCTTCCGCCTGAGATGACGAGAAGCCCGTTGGCAATTTTGCCCTTTATTTTTTTGCTTTGTTTTGTTTTTAAAGTATCGGCCCAGCAGACTTTGGTTACCGATGCAAATAAAAAGGAATTAAGCGATCTTTCAATTCGAACGCAAAACCTATATTCAATCAACCATCAAAAGGCGCTTGACCTGGCTAAAATTTACGGTTGGCCGTTAATAAGAAAAACCAAACAGGGCGGGCTGGTTTTGCTGCAGGGCGTGGATAGCAAAGGCAAGCCTATTTACCTGATGACCTTTGATAATGTTATCGCGGGCGCAACTACCCAAACCAATACCGTTCAACCCGGTGGTGATTTGGGTTTGACGCTTTCCGGCTCAAGCACATTTCTGAAAGACAAGATCGCGATTTGGGATGGCGGCGAAGTTTACAAGGCACACCAGGAATTTGCCGGCAAAACCATTACGCTGGAGGATTTGGTATCGTACATCGATCATGCTACGCACGTGGCGGGCACCATGATGGCGAAAGGCGTATACGCCCCGGCTAAAGGAATGGCATTTAATGCCGCTACCCTCCACTCTTATTATTTTGATAATGACATAAGCAAAATGAGCGCTGCTGCCTCGGGGCTTTTGCTTTCCAACCACTCCTATGGCGACGAAGCCGGCTGGAATTTTAATGATATCCAAAACCGGTGGGAATGGTATGGCCTGCCCGGCGACACCGTGGATTATAATTTTGGCTTTTATGGTTCAAGGACGCAGCAGTGGGACCAGATCGCCTTTAACGCACCGTATTATTTGATAGTGGAATCAGCCGGGAATGCGCGTGGCTATCCCGGGCCGGCGGTGGGGCAGGACTATTATGGGTTTGCCAGCAGCTCCAACCCTACCCTGGTTGACAAGGGCCCCCGACCGGCAACGATCAGCAGCAATGGCGCGTATGAGACGATCAGCACAACAGGCAATGCCAAAAACATTATGACAGTTGGCGCCATTAACCCTATCCCCTACGGCCCGGTTGACGGAGCACAAGTGTCCGATGCATATTTTAGCAGCTGGGGGCCAACAAACGATGGCCGCATCAAACCTGACATTGTGGGTGACGGGGTAAATGTTACTTCGTGCGGATCTGCCAGCCCGGACAACTATATTACGCTGTCGGGTACGTCGATGTCGGCGCCAAATGTTACCGGCTCGCTGTATTTGCTGCAAGAATATTATGCAGAAAAGACTAACGGAAAATTTATGCGGGCCGCGACGCTAAAAGGATTAGCCTGCCATACAGCGCTCGACGCGGGAAATACCGGCCCCGACTATATTTACGGATGGGGCGTATTGAACATGAAAGCGGCGGCGCTTGCTATAAAAAACAACGGTACAAAAAGCCTTATCAAAGAGGACACACTTAAGCAGGGGCAAACACAAACTTTTAATGTTGTTGGGTCCGGCGATGGCTTGTTATCGGCGATGATATCCTGGACAGACCCCCCGGGAACCCCTACGGCGGACGGAACAGTTGAAAACCCGGCCCCGAAACTGGTGAATGACCTTGATATCCGGGTAAGCGACGGTGCGACGACTTTTTATCCATGGGTTTTAGACCCTTCAAAACCTTCGGCGCCCGCCACAACCGGCAATAATGTGCTCGATAATATCGAACAAGTCTTAATACCCGGCACTGTCCCCGGCAGATCATACACCATAACCATTAGCCACAAAGGAACGCTGCAAGGCGGGTCGCAGGAATATTCGCTCATCGCTACCGGGATAGGCGGCACCGCCTATTGTGCATCAACGCCATTATCGAGCGCCGATTCCAGGGTCAACAACTTTAAGCTTTCCGGCATAAACAACACACCGGCACCCGGATGTACCACATATTCCGATTATACAGGTCTGACCGTTCAACTGGTACAGGGTATCACTTATCCCTTAAGCATTACGCTTGGCACCTGCGGTAATAACTTTAATAAAGCCGCAAAAATTTATATAGACTGGAATGGGGACGGCGTTTTTGAGGCTAACGAACTGGTTGCTACAACTGACGTTATAAATGGCACAGGGACATATACTTCAAACATTACCGTACCGGCCAGCGTGGTACCGGAAACTTATAGCAGGCTTAGGGTGGTCTTAGTGGAAACGAGCGACACGTCCACCATAAAACCCTGCGGGGCCTATGCCAAAGGCGAAACCCAGGACTATCGTGTAAAATTTTTGCAAACCACATCTGACGCCGGGATAACCGCTATCAATTCACCGGCGGCGTCCGGCTCCTGCCCGGGAGTTAGCCAGGTTGCCGTTACCATAAAAAACTTTGGGGGTACCAACATCAGTAATATACCGGTTACCGTTACCGTCGCCGGGACAAGTCAAACCACCACAATAAATCAAACTTACGCAGCTACGCTGGCGCCCGGGGAGCAGGAACAGTTTATTTTGAACGGAACGGTTAATTTGGTTGCGGGCGATACCTACACCGTTACTGCATCGACCAATTTGGGCGGCGACCCGATAAGTTCAAACAACCAGGCCTCGGCCTCGGTGACAGTGGGCGCATCGCCGTCGGCAAGCGACCTGCTCGCCTATTATTGCGTCAACAATAAAAACTACCAGTTATCGGGCGCAGGCGACGGTGAGTTGCTGTGGTACCAAAATGCTGCGGACTCAATTCCGTTTGCATTCGGTTCTGGCGCAAACACAACCCTGGCGCCTGTTAACAATACTTATTATGCCGGGTTGAACGATTTTAGCGGCACCATTGGCCCGGCCACGAAGTATGCTTTTGGTGGCGGCGGTTATAACCAATTTACCCCCTATGTTAATGTAAGTACACGCGTTCCTATCGTTATAAAAAGCGCACGTTTGTATATTGGTAATTCCGGAAAGATCACCTTTAACGTGGCGAGCGCTAATGGCGAGGTGGTATCGTCAACCACCATCGATGCGGTAGCGACAGCGGCCAATCCCGGACCCGGAGCACAACCGGACGACCTGACCGACCAGGGAGCACTTTACCCGCTGAATTTACTGCTGCCTCAGCCCGGCGCTTATACCATCACCGCTGTTTACGACAGCACGGCCACCCTTTACCGCAGCAATGTTGGGGTGAATGGCTATCCTTTTACTAAGAGCGACGTTTTCAGCATCGACGGCAATGATGCCACTTCAGCTACCGACACAGCTTATTACAAAGGCTATTACTACTACTTTTACGATATGCAGCTGCAGAGCGCGGGCTGCGCGTCAGCTTCAAAGCAAGCGGTGACCGTTACAAAGCCCGTAATTACACAAAACGGGACCGTGCTGAACTCCAGTTTCTCATCCGGCAACCAATGGTACCTGGATGGAAAAGCCATTACCGGAGCGACGGGCGCAAGCTTTACTCCGACAAAAAGCGGCAATTATACGGTCGGCGTCACCGGGGGTACGGGTTGCCAGGTATTATCAGATAACCTGGTGTTCGTGATGACTGCCAACACAGGTAATAATAACGACATCGGCCTGGTAGTTTACCCTGTGCCCGCCAGCGGTAAGCTAAATATTTTGTTTGCGGCGCCTGCCAGCACAAGCCTGGGCTTGTCATTAATAGATGTCGCAGGAATTGGCGTTTATTCGGCAGCGCAAGCTGTTTCCACCGGCAACGTAAGCACGTCCATCGATGTTTCCAACCTGGCGCCGGGCAATTATGTGTTGAAATTGTTGCTGGGGCAAAAAGCGTATTATCAAAAGATTGTGGTATTGAGGTAAGGCATTTATAATGTACCTGTCCCTGAAAAAAGCTGACCACCTGTAAATCTGTCGCCATATCATGGTCGGTGGTTTAACGCATACCCTCCCGTGGGGGCACCCCTCGTGGGTGCCCTGATTTGACGGGTGCCCTGATTTAACGGGTGCCCTTGTTTAACGGGTGCCCGATTTAACGGGTGCCCTGATTTGACGGGCGCCCTTGTTTAGCTGTGAATCGTCCGGCCAGAATGATTGGCAACGTCATTAATCGTTAAATACCATTATGAACAGGCAGGCATCGGGTATATTCAGGGCGACCACAAGGGTCGCCCCTACGGGCGTCTTTGTGTTTCATACCCTTTGTGGCCTGCTTTATTACGCCGATGCTAAAATGTATATTTCAACCCCAATCCCGGCGCAATATCAAAAAACGGCCCCGTAGCCAGTTCTGCGCGGGGGTTCAGATCGAGGCTGATGGCAATCGGCGCTTGAGGGATTTTATATTCCAGTCCTAAAACGCCATCCACGCCGAATAAAACATGTGCCGAATTATACGTTTCGTTGCCACCCCCGAAGGTTTGGTATACCCCGGCGCCTTCAGACCCGATATGGGCGCCTGCCCCATAATAAAATTTGAGCCCGGAGGCCCCAAAAGCCGGCTGGTGTATTTCATAAAGGCCCGTAATCACAACCCCGTGCGCACGAAAACCCAGCACGCCTTCAAGCGCAACATCATTGTTAGGGAAGAATTTTATAGAAGGCCCGTTTTCGTAGCCGCCAAATTTTAAACCAACTGCTGTTTTGTAGTCCTGTGCGTTTGATTGTTTGCTGATGAGCAGCATAAATAATAATGGAAATGAGCTGAATAATATCTTTTTCATAGGTATTTTTTTGAATTAAACGGCAAAAATGTGGTTTTATGTATTATTTTTTTTCGATAATAAATCTCCGGCGACCAATTGACTGACGGTCAACAATAAAAATTAGAGGTAATAATTCAGTTAAGGTTTATTCCCGATTTGAAATTGTATCACAGGGCAGACGCATTAAAAATTATTTTGATAGAATTATCCTGAATAAATTACCTTTTACTTTTATGATGTATAATCTTAACCGCAAAGGACTCAAAGAGAAAACCGCGAAGGTCGCAAAGTGCTTAGCTTTGTGCTCTTTGCGCCCTGTGGTTAAAAATCTAAGCTTTACATGGCAAATAAGCCTAAAGCTATTTTTATGCGTCAGCCCTGAAATTGTATCCCGCCTAAACTTTATTTGTGCTTAAATAGCTTAATTTAGGCGATCAATTATTTACCCTGTTATGAACTGTAAATCCCCTGCTTTTCCAACCCAAAAATCGCCCGCCAGGTTTTTAGCCGGCTTATTAATAGCCTTTTCTTTGCTGGTTTCAAATGCTGAAGCGCAAACTGCCGATACGCATTATCGCAACGGCATGGTGGTTTGCGCCACGCCCGATGCTGCTAAAGTGGGGCTTGATATCCTAAAAAAGGGCGGCAATGCGGTTGATGCGGCAGTTGCCGTTCAGTTTGCGTTGGAAGTAACACATCCCCAGGCCGGCAATATTGGGGGAGGGGGCTTTATGGTTTACCGGTCGGCTTCCGGAAAAACCGCAGCGCTCGATTTCCGCGAAAAGGCGCCGGCCGCAGCCAGTGTGAACATGTTTTTGGATAGTACCGGTAAGGTAATACCCGGCATGAGCCTGGCCACTCACCAGGCCTCCGGTGTGCCAGGCTCGGTTGACGGCATGGCGGAGGCACACCGTAAATACGGCAAACTGCCCTGGGCTGACCTGGTTCAGCCGGCGATCGACCTGGCGCAGAAGGGCTTTACGATCACCAAAAAACTGGCCGCCGACCTCAATTACGGCCATACACAATTTATTAAACTAAACCCCGGCAAAAACTATTTGCTAAAGGATGGTGGCTGGAGGGAAGGTGATACCCTGGTGCAGCAGGACCTTGCCGGGACCCTGGAACTGATTCGTGACAAAGGTAGGGACGGCTTTTATAAAGGTATTGTTGCCGCTGAAATAGCCGCTGAAATGAAAAGCGGCAATGGCCTCATCACAACCACTGATCTTGCAAACTACCATTCCGTTTGGCGGACGCCTATTGCCGGGTTTTATAAAGGCTATAAAGTAATTGAAATGCCGCCGCCATCAAGCGGTGGGGTAGCCTTATTGCAATTGCTGCGGTCTGTTGAGCCCTACCCCTTGCAGCGGTGGGGTTATAACCGGGATTCTACGGTTCAGCTGATGGTTGAAGCGGAGCGCCGGGTTTATGCCGATCGTGCCAAATACCTGGGTGACCCTGACTTTTTTAAAGTACCGGTTGACAGCCTGTTAAACCCGGCTTATATAAAGTTGCGGATGAGCACTTTTAGCTGGGCGGCGGCGACACCCAGTGCAAGCATACAGCCGGGCTCCTTTGCCGGCTATGAAAGCGACCAGACGACGCACTACTCTATCGTTGATAAAGATGGCAACGCCGTTTCGATCACCACCACCTTAAACGGTGGCTTTGGCTCAAAAATATTTGTGAAAGGCGCGGGTTTTTTATTGAACAATGAAATGGATGATTTCAGCTCGAAACCCGGCGTGCCCAATATGTTTGGCTTAGTGGGCGGCAAGGCCAATGCCATCGAGCCGGGTAAGCGCATGTTGTCGTCAATGACACCTACGATCATCGAAAAAGACGGCAAACTGTTTATGGTGGTCGGCACGCCAGGTGGGGCCACCATTATCACTTCAGTATTTCAAACCATGCTGGATGTGGTGGAGTTTGGCATGAATATGCAACAGGCGGTGGATGCCAAACGCTTCCATCACCAATGGTTGCCCGATAATGTTGAGGTTGAAAGAGGCGCCTTTGACGATGCAATGAAAGCAAAGCTGGCACAAAAGGGATACAAAATAGTTGATGTGGGCGAGATCGGCCGCGTTGACGCCATTTTGGTTACCGCGGATGGCTACGAAGGCGGCGCCGATCCGCGCGGCGACGATACGAAGATGGGATGGTGAGCGGGAAGAAATTGATGGCTCACAGTTTATGGGCGAAAAAAGTAGTCGCAGCCGTTAATTGCAACGCCCCGTAAAAACCATATCCTTTTTATCCATTAAAAGACAAAGCCCGACGTTTGGTCAGGCGCTGTCTTTCATTTTAAATTTCGTTGCAGAATGCACCGGAACTCACCCGGCGCGGCCTTTGCCGGTATTGCCGCGCGCCGGTGGGGTTGTCCGGAAAAATGTGCTGTTAAGGCGTAACCGTGCCTGCAATTATAGTAACTGCCGTTTGTGCAAGTAATCTTCCATCCACTGTAGCGCCTGTATTAAGCGAAATAAGCGTTTTGCAAAGAATATTACCCTTGAAATTTGCGCCTGTACCTATCGTCGCTTTGCCTGAAACTACCCAGAAGATGTTTTTTGCTTGTGCGCCGCCCTCCAGGATGACCTTCGCGCTGTTGTCTACAGTAAGATTTTTTGCAATCTGAAAAACCCAGACATCATCTGCCAGGCCGGATAGCTTAACACCTGCGCTTGTAATCAAAACCCCTGTACCCCATTTGTACAAGCCTGGCGCCAAAATCCTTCCGCTTATGTTGCCAGCAAATTTTTCAACAATAGGAGCGGGAAAAATCCGGCCGTTTCCGGCCGTAAAAGCTGTTCTCATGTCGCTTACGGCCGTGGTCATTTTCGACGGCGTAGGCGCAGCATAATTGGCAGCGAAAACTTCCCCAACCACGCGCGATGATCTTGAAAACTGGTTGGATGCATCTTTTATCAGGCCAAACCCGGTGATAGCGGTGGACGAAATGGGGCTAACCCCTATATCGCCAGTAATAGAGGTGACGCCGGTTGTTGAAATTCCCGTCTCCGATAATATGGTAAAATCTCCCGCTGTTCGTAAGTTTAGCGGAGCTGCATCTACATCGCGTTTTGCCACCAATGGTGATGTATTTGATGATGTGGCCGGCACGGCAGCTGTGGAATTGTCCTTTTGACATCCTGCCATAAATACAGGGGCCAACAAGACCAGGGAACAAAAAATCGCGAACATTTTAGATTTTCTTTGTTTTTGCCAGATCGGGGTATTTTTAAGTAGATCAATTGCTTTACTCATGATAAATTTTTTAATAAAATATTTACAGGTTTGATCTGCATGTTTCTTTAACCGCTAAACCAAGCCACGCTATACATGCAAACCGGGTGCCCCTATAAAAAAGTATTGTCCGCCCAACCGGATGGTTCGCCCGTTTTGCGATTTGCGCCGTCTGCAATGTTCCTTACAACCAGCATGAAGGTGTTTTCAAATAAAATGGCTGCGCAATTAGCCTGGAAAATAGATTGAAATAAAACATACTCCCTATATTGCCTGTTGCACCGTGGAAAGGTTATGATTAGTTTAAAGGAATATAGTGTAGCTTATTAACTAATTAATTTAACTTAAATTAAAGCAAGCGCTTATGGGGAACCTCGTAAAACGGTTTATTTAGTGGTTCGTCGTTACCAAACTTATTGCTTAATCACAACAACAAAGGCAAAAACAATTCGAAACATTCACCTGCCGTTCAGGTTGTATGCATATGAGAAGTTTAGTTTATATCATCGTAGTCATACTGATCATCAGTTGGCTGCTTGGAGGGTTTGCCTTCCATGTTGGCGGCGACGCCATTCACATCATCATCGTAATTGCCGTTATCCTGTTATTGTTCAACCTGTTTGGCAACCATTCCGACTCGTACAGGCGCCGCTGGTGGTAGACGGCTGCACTGTTCTGATTAACGCCGCTCCCAATGTCATTAAGTTAATAGCGGACATTTCAATTTTGAATATCAAATATCAAACTTTGGAGTTTTAACACCATCATTTGACATTCGATATTCAATTCCTTGCCCCAATAGCTTTGCGAAACCTACATGCCAGGTTTATGTCCTTTAAGCGGGAGCCGGCCGAAATCAACTATTTTTGATAACGATATCAAAGACGGGTACCCGGCCGGCCATCGCGAAAACAGCATTGCCTTTCCGGAACCGCTTCCGCCATCAATAGCAATTGAGACCGGCTTGTTACCGTACCCCTGCAAGGACACAATGCCCTCCACCCCGCTCAAGAGGGGAACTGACGAAGGAGCTTATGGATGCCTATAAAAAACAAATTATAACATCCATAATCGCACTGGCCTCTGCTTTTTGGTAACCCTTTTATTTTTTTTATTCGCTAAACACCTACGAAGAAATTGCGTTAAGCCTGTTTTCTTTCATCTACAGTATTCCTCCCGCAGGTCAAAATTATGTTTAAACAAACAATTAGCAACTCCTTCGCTTTTAAAGTAAATATTTTTTTATTTTTAAATAAGTTTTAATACCCCCCGCTCAGCTGCCTGGAAAAATGAAATATTGCTTTATCATTTTATTAAGCTTGTTAAATATTGGTCGCGTAGGGGATGATCTTTATACCTGCCAGAACGCCAGGATAACTATCTTCTCCTCGGCGCTCATTGAGGATATTAAAGCGGTGTCTTCAACCGGCGCATCCGTATTTAATGCCACTACCGGGGAGCTTGGCTTCAGCGTCGCTATAAATTCCTTCCTGTTTGAAAAGTCATTTATGCAGCAACATTTTAACTCGGACTATATGGAGAGCGATAAGTACCCGAGGGCGATATTCAGAGGAAAGATACTGGAACACATCGATGTGAGCAAAGACGGCACCTACACGGTAAATGCCGAGGGTACACTTACCGTACACAATGTTACCAAGCCGCGAACGATCCAGGGCACCCTAACCGTAAAAAACGGAATTATTACTATGGCATCGGAGTTTTTGGTTAAGTGCGCTGACCACCATATTGATATACCCCAGATATTATTTTATCATATTGCCGAAAGTATTAAAGTAAGTGTTAACGCTACTTTCACTCCTTATAAAAAGCAATAATCTTAAACAAATTTAAGGCATGAAAAAACTCACCTCACTGCTGCCCCTGATTTTTGCAACAAGCCTGCTATTGGCCCAGTCAACTGATACGACCAGACACCCCACTGCGGTTGACTCGTTATTCAATTCGATGAACGCGGATAACCCCAGGCAAAACGTCGCGGTTTTTTCTTCCTCGCGATTGATCTTGTCGCAAACTACGGAGACGGTTAAGAAGAACAATCTTAATTTCCTGGTACTTCACCACTTCGGCGATTTCGCCGGAAGCGCCGGCGGCGGGAAAACTTTTTTTGGACTCGATGATATTGCCGATGTTTACATCGGGTTTGAATACGGGCTAACCGATAACCTGAATATCGACATCGGGCGAAGCACCATCCCTTTAACCGGGGGCCTTGCCCAACTGGAACTAAAATATGCTATTTTGCATCAAACAAGCGATGGCAGTTCGCCGCTTGCCATAACTGTATTGGGCGAAACGGGCGCGCAGCTCTATAATTCTTTTCCCACTTTTGGCGACAGAATCGTCTATTTTGGGGAAGCCATTTTTGCACGCAAATTTTCGCACGATTTCTCGCTGCAGATAGCGCCGTCCATTGTACAGGATAATTTACCAATTCCGAATGCGCCCGGTAACGAGGAGACATTTTTTTCGCTGACCGCCTCAACACAAATAAAAGTATCGAAGATAATGAGCATCGTTGTTGATTATGCGCATCAATTCTCGTCATACAGAAGCGCTCACGGATATTCTGACCCTGTGGGTTTGGGCTTCCAGGTAGTGACGGGCGGCCATGTATTTACCATCAACGTAACCAATGCTAAAGCAGTTTCGGAAATTAATTATTTAAGCAATACCCAATCGGATTTTTCGCAGGGACAATTCAGGTTAGGGTTTACGATCTCGAGGATGTTTGATTTCAATCATAAAGAGCATTATGCACCTAAGAGATAGTCCTGAGTAGAAAGTCTTAAGTTCAAAGCCAGTAACTAAATTCGACTTGCGACTTTAGGCTTTGGACTTACGACTTTATATTATTGACTTACTTCGACCATTTCCATTTCGTTCACCTTTTCGTTGTTAAGGCGTAAAACCTGGTCAAGTTCGGTGGAGGAGATTTCGAGCAGGCGAAGAAGCTCTTCCCGCTCCTGCTCACCGGCTTCCTTAAGCAATGCAACCAGGCTGAGGATCGAGCAAAGCGGCTTTCTCAGCTCGTGCGAGTTAGACCAGGCAATTTGCAAAAGCGCTTCGTTGGATTTTTTAATTTTTTGGTAGGCATCCTCCAGCTTTCTTTCCTTTTCTATAAGTTCGGTAATGTCCGTCGCCATCACCAGGTTGCAGTGCTGATTGTTAAATAAAACAGGATATGAAACAATGGAGACGATAAAGGTGCCACCGCCGGCTTTTAAATGCTTGCTGACGCCTGCCAGCTCAAATTCTTCCTGGTGTTTACTCAGGTAATCATTAACAAGCTGATAGTCGACCCCGGCATTGATATCGTCGATGGACATTTTTAAAAACTTCCTCCTGCTATAGCCATATTTTTCAACCGCGGCATTGTTTACCTTAACGAACCTCGATTTTTCATTGTATATCCACAGCGGGTTGGGATTAGATTCAAATAGCTGCCGGTATTCTTCCTCGGATTTTTTTAGCTTATGCTGCTGCCGTTTGATTTTTACATACAAAACGTAGCTGATGATGATAACGAATATTAAATCATTCAGGCTCCTGTACGAATCCTGTTCCGTAGGCGCCAGGTGCCGGTAAAAAAAAGTAATGATTGGATTGCTGAATAGTGCCCAGCAGATACCGATCACCAAAAAAGACAAAGGAATTCTTGCAGAATTAAACATGCCAGCGTAAAAAATTAATTCTTTTTATTCCTTAATACGCAAAAAAAAAGCTTTTGGTTGTGTGTTTTCTGATGTCTGTTAAACAAAGTTGTGCGTTAAAATTTTGCCCGGAAGTCCATGGTTTTCAATGCCGTGACCCTGGTTAACGGGCGGTCATTTAGCTGTTCTGCTTTATGCATTCGTGATTATGCCGTTTTTACCAAAAAACGTCTTTTTAGCCAGGCCCTAACCGGTTCGTCATATAGTTTCAGGCATGCGTAGGCAATAGCTATGCTAGCGATGAAAAGCCCTGCGCCCATCCAAAGGCCCTGCGCCATGGGCACTTTATCTTTTACAACCCAGCCGGTAAACCAGTAAATGAGCGGGTAATGGGTAATGTACAGCGGGTAGGATATGTCGCCGAAGAACTTGCATACTTTCGTAGCGAAATTCCGCCTGATATGGCCACCGGCGCCAATGGCAACTATGAGCGGGAAAAGGACGATCACGCAAACCGATTCATATAAACCATTCATCCAAAGATGCTGGCTGCCGCCAATCCGCGGCACAAAAAATATCGCAATTATCAGCAGGCTGGCTACTGTAAAGGCGCCCTTGATATGTATCAGCTTACCCATCCTGAACAGCAATACACCGGCAAAAAACGGGTAAAGCAGCCGGGTAAACCCAATAAACAGCTGCGGGCCGTTGAGGCTCCAGCCGCCAATCAGGTCACCCTGGGGGCCAAATACCAAATAGGTGAACAGCATGCCCGCTGCCAGGAAAACAAATATGCTGAGCAGCGTTTTGGAAAACCTGCGCACGATAACCGCATACAAAATATTGGCTATATACTCAAAAAACAATGACCAGGCAGGGCCGTTAAGCGGGTGCATTTCCTGCCAGCCGCGGATGTCCATCGATATTGGCAGCGGGATGAGCGTGCAACCAACCACCATCACCAGCAGCATCTCCCATACCGGGGTGCCGGCAATAAGCGGGAATACCGGGCCGGCCTGGAAATAAAAAAACACCGCCCCGATGATCGATCCCATAATCACCATCGGCTGCAAACGCACCAGCCGGCGTTTGTAAAAGTCCCATTGCGTCATTTTTCCCCAGCGGTCGTCATAGGCATAGGCTACTACAAAACCCGACAGCAGAAAGAAAAAATCGACCGCCAGGTAGCCGTGATTGATGATTTGGCGAAAACGACTGCCGCCTGAAAAAGCCTCAAAAACATGGAAGACGACTACCAAAATGGAGGCTACGCCACGCAATCCGTCAAGGATCTCGTAATGGCGCTTTGATTCGAGGAACGCTGGATTTTTACTCATTTTACCGGCAAACAATTAATTGAAATAAAGGTGGCTGTTTGGTGCAAATACCGGCATTGGTTAACCCGGCAAAAACCAAAAGCTAAATATGCTTTATTTTATGAAGAAAGCAAAATAGCTGACCGGTAAAATTTCTGCGAATACTGGCGCGAGTGACGGGGCAGACCAGGCGGGCGGCGCCTGAATCAAGGTTTTCTGATACCCGTTAAACAAAGCTGCCTGTTAAAATTTCGCCCGTAAGTCAGTGGTTTTCAATCCCCTGGCCCGGGTAAACGGGCGGTTACTTACTGATTCTGTTACAGGCATTCTTAATTATGCGGTTTTCATCAAAAAACGTCTTTTCAGCCAGGCCCTTACCGGTTCGTCATATAGTTTTAAATAGGCCCAGGCCAGCAATATGGCTACTATAATCAATCCCACGCCTACGGGCAAACCCTGGCTCAGCATAATTTTTTTGTTGGTTACCCATGCGGTAAACACATAAATTAGCGGATAATGGGTAATATAAATGGGGTAAGAAATATCGCCCAAAAACTTACAAACCTTAGCCGACCGTTTTCCCACAATATGCCCCCCGGCACCTATAGCCACAATAATGGGAAATACAATGATGATGCTGATGCCCTCAAAAAGTCCGTTTTCCCACAAGTGTTTGGTACCGCCTAAAACTGGCGCCGCCAAAAAGGCAACCAGGATGACGCTGCACCAGCCAAACGCGTTGTTTATGCTGATACGCTTGCCGATGCGGAACAACAGCAGGCCGCCGAAAAACGGGAATAGCAGCCGCGCGAACCCAATATGCATCTGCACCGGATCGTCAATGGCCCAGCCACCGATCACGTTTCCGCTTGGGCCAAAAAGTAGCCACTGTAATAAAAACAAGGCCGATATTATCACCAAAATCGTTAAAAGCAGTTTTGAAAACCGTCGAACCAGCACGGCATACAGAAAGTTACCCACATACTCAAAAAACAACGACCAAGCCGGCCCGTTCAAAGGGTGCATCTCCGTCCAGCCGCGAATATCAAGCGGCCGCCATACCGGGAAAAGCGTAAAGCCGATCACCATCACCAGCAGCATTTTGATTAAGCTGGTGTGCGCCACGTTCGGAAAAACAGCCCCCGCCTGGAAATAAAACAATACAGCACCCACTATAGAACCAACGATGATCATGGGCTGCAGGCGCACCAGCCGGCGTTTAAAAAAGTCCCAGGTGGTCATCCGGCCCCAGCGATCGTCGTAAGCGTAGCCGATCACGAAGCCCGACAGCAGGAAGAAAAAATCGACCGCCAGGTAGCCATGCCCGAGATATTGCGGGTACGAGGGGCCGCCCAGGTACTTTTCGAACGTGAAGGATTCGAACATGTGAAAAGTGACCACAAAAATGGCGGCTACGCCACGCAATCCGTCAAGGATCTCGTAATGGGGTTTGGTTTCAAGGTACCCTGGGGTTTTACTCATTTTACCGGCTGTGCAATTAATTGAAATAAAGGTGGTTGTTTCGGGCGTTATAACAGGATTGGTTTAACCGTTGAACCCAAACCGTAAATATGCTTTATTTTAGGCAGAACACAAAAAAGACTTTCTAAAACTCCGGGCAGACGCTTTTAAAACTTAATGCGACATATCCCATAGTTGACGGGTTTGAAACCTTGAGTGTTCGAAACATGAAAAATAATTGCAGCTATCTTCTTTTTTGCTTGCGGAAGAGAGGGAACAGGAATGTTTCGAACACTCAAGGTTTCAAACCCATCGCTGTGCGGTAATTTCGTTCGCAATTTTTTAAAAACGATTTCCCTGTTCAGGGAAATCGCAGTAAGAACCACAACGGCACGAAGAACGGGCAGCGATGTAAGCGTTCCACTTTTTCACGGAACACCCGGAACATTATGAAACATGCTGATATTCAGCGTGTTTCATATTTAATTACTTGATTGATTTTATGCAAGTCGCTGATAATCAATTGCTATGAAAACCGGTTTTTAACACAATCGATGCAATTTATTGATTATCAGGTGTTCCAACATTTCGGGACAAGACAAAACGGCCGCCGACAGGGCCTGCCGCCTTTTATGTTATTAAAGTATCTTAAAACCAACGCTCAGCGCCCAAAGGTTTTGCCGCTGCTGGTGGTCCTCGTTCACCTCGTTAACGCCGAACTGGTAGCGCAGGTCAGCGGTTAGCGGGCCAAAATCCACTCCCGCGCCCAGCTGTCCTTCAACGGTCAGATTTTTGTAACTTCTGAAATCATTGTAAGTGGCGTTAAAATTCTGTGACAAGCTTTCATCGGTGTTTAAGATCGTTGTAAAAACCGGCCCGCCCATTATCCTGAAATTTAGTTTTTGCGGCCCGAACCGGACACCAATTAAAACCGGCAGATCCAGGTTGGTGAATTTAACCGTTCCGCTGTAAACGTTGTCGTCTGATTGGAACTGGCCGCCGGTGCCGCTCAAATAAAGCTCGGGCTGTAAATACACACTGCCGCCAACACGCGCAAAAACACCTGCCTGGTAGCCGGCCACACTCGAGTTTTTGAGGTTATTTGCATCGATAGTTGAATAATTCACGCCAGCTTTGACGCCCACCGAAAATTGTGCTTTGGCGGTGATACACACCGAAATAAGCAATGCTAAGATTAAAATATGCTTTCTCATAGTTGTAATAGTTTGTAGCTGATAACGCAGTTTATAAAAAATAAGTATTGATACGAATCGAGAGCCAAGATACAAGAGCCAGGAATCAAGACAAGAAGGTAGATGCCGCCGGTTGACCGCCAAATTAACATCTTACCAGTATTTTTCTTGATTCTTGGCTCTTGACTCTTGGTTCATTTTACTGCCCTACAATACCCCTGCCAAAATTTTTTGAAAAAAGCCTTTTGTATTTTCCTATTTTTGCTGAAAACAATTTAGTTATGGCCGAGATAAGCATCAGTAATAAGGACTGGGAACGGGTAAAAATAAAAATTCAGCGAAAATACAACCACTTAACTGACGAACAATTGGGGTATACGGCGGGGCAGGAAGAGAACCTGATCAGCAGGTTGATGGAATTGGTTAAACGCGACCGCAACTATATAATTTTTACGCTTAAAAAAGCGTTAGTAAACATCGACAATAACCGGCTTTGAGTTTAGTTTGAAGTCTAAAGTCTGAAGTCGTAAGTAAAAAGCGTAATCGACTTAAGACTTAAGACTTAGCAACAGTTTTATATTTTAAAAATTTTAAGGATGATAAAAGGGATTGTGTTTGTGAGGAAATTTAGGAAGCAGTTGTTTATTGCCGGTACGTTGGTACTGGCTTTGGCCACTTTTGGCTTCAGGGATGATCTGTTCCAGATATCGAAAAATCTTGATGTGTTTGCTTCTGTATACAAAGAGGTCAATATAAACTACGTTGATGATATCAATTCGGCCAAAATGATCAAAACGGGAGTAGATGCCATGCTGGATGGCCTCGACCCGTATACTGAATTTGTACCCGAGTCGGAAATAGAGGATTACAAGCTGCATTATGTGAGCACCGAATATGGCGGCATCGGCGCCGGCATTTTCGCCCGCGACGGAAAAGTTTATGTTTCGGATGTGTTTGAAGGGTTCCCGGCCCAAAAAGCCGATATACGCGCCGGCGATGAGTTGGTAAAGATAAATGATGTGCCCCTGGCCGGTAAGGATAATGACCAGGTGGGCCAGTTGTTAAAAGGCTCGAAAGGTGCATCGATAAAGCTGCTGCTGAAACGGGACGGGGCGCAGCCGACAGAAAAAACCCTGGTACGCGACGAGATCAAACAGCCCAACGTATCCTATTATGGTATGGTAGATGGGAACATGGGCTATATTAAGCTGGATAAATTCCTCGAAAACTCTGCCGATGAGGTGACCAATGCGCTCACTGAATTAAAGAAGAAGAACCCCAGCGGCATCATTCTGGACCTGCGCTCAAACGGGGGCGGCATCCTGCTTGAGGCGGTAAAAATTGTAAACCTGTTTGTGCCCAAGGATGTTGAGGTGGTATCGCAGATCGGTAAAGTAAAGGAAAAAAACTTCACCTATAAAACATCCGGTACTCCGCTCGAGCCAAATTTACCCCTGGTGGTACTGGTGAACAACCATTCGGCTTCGGCTTCTGAAATTGTTGCCGGCTCGCTGCAGGACCTTGACCGGGCGGTTATCATCGGGCAGCGCAGTTACGGTAAAGGGCTGGTGCAGCAAACATTCAACCTCCCGTACAATAGCCTGGTAAAGATCACCATTGCCAAATACTATATCCCCTCGGGCCGGTGCATCCAGGCGCTCGATTATACGCACCGGCGCGACGACGGCAGCGTGGTAAAAGTTGCCGACTCGCTGATGCATGAATATAAAACCAAGGACGGAAGGTCGGTATATGACGGCAGCGGCATTTATCCCGATGTTTTTGTTAACCAGGAACATTTTGCCAATATTACCGAAGCGCTGGTTGGCAAGCTGCTGATATTTGATTATGCAACGCGTTATCGCAACGAGCACCCTGCCCCGGATAACCTGCGAACATTCAGTTTGCCGGACGCCGGCTATGCCGATTTTGTAAAATTCCTGGCCGATAAAAATTACACCTACAGCACCGGTTCGGAGAAGCTGCTGGCCGACCTGAAAGCAGAAGCTACCAAAGAAAAACAATTCAGCGAGATCCAAACGGAATACGATGCCTTAAAGGCAAAGATGGACGCCACCAAGAAAAATGACCTGCAAATCCACAAGGACGAAATAAAGGAGGTGCTCGAAAACGAGATCGCTTCGCGCTATGCCTACGAAAAAGGCCGCTACGAAGCCAATTTTAAGTACGATAAGGAACTTGCCCAGGCCGTAAAAGTGATGCATGATAACACCCTTTTAGGTAATATCCTGAAGGGCGACGGCCAGTATAAAATTATCGGCAAACCGATGGCCATGGCATCGGCTAAGAAATCGGATAGTGATTCGCAGTAAGGCGGGGATTAGTGATTAGATGAAATTAGAGGGTAGTTACATACAACTAATCTCATTTATTTGCCGAAGCTGTTAAAAGTTTTACCACAGAGATACAGAGAAGCCACAGAGGCCACAAAGTTTTAATAGTTTGTCAATTTATTTTTCTCTGTGTTCTCCGTGGCTTCTTTGCGTCCACCAATTTGACGGATAAAATTAAATTGATTTTTTTACAGTTATCCGTCAGTTGGCGGACCTCAGCTGTAGCTTCTTTCGGACTTTCCGGATTTTCGGACTCAACATCAATACTTCAGCACAATAAACCCTGTTTTATGTTTGCTGATACCGCTCACGGTATAATCCAGCTGATAAAAATAGGTGCCCGGCAATTGCATCTGCCCGTTCTTGTTTGAATGCCCATCGAACACCTTTGAACTATTGTCGTAGCCCTGTGCTTCGTATACCAATTGCCCATTACGGTTCATAATCATCAGTTTGTTATCCGGATAAGCTTGTATACCATCAATAACAAGAAAATCATTAACTCCATCCCCATTGGGTGATATGCCCTGGTGTACAACAATGATACAGTCGTCGAGAGTCGGGCTTTCTGCTGGTTTCGTTACGCTGACGCCGGTGCCGATAGCTATCGGGGCATAACTGTCGGCGCCACCTGAGGCCCTTGTTACCGTCAGGGTGTAGGTTTTGGTTGTAGCGCCGTCCTGCGCGGTTACTATCGTGGTTATCGTGTTTGATCCTACTGCCAGTGCTATCGGCGCGGTCGTCGTTCCTGATGCTACCGTTGTGCCGTTCACTTTTATGGTGGCATTGGCATCGCTGCTTACGGGTTTCAGTGTCATCGATGCGGTGGCATTGCTCACATTTGCGGTATAGCTGGTTGTGTTGCCTGAAAATGACGGGGTTAAACTACCGACGCTTTGCCCCAGGGTGGAGAGGTTGGCATTGCTTGACGGCGGCCGGGTTACTGTTACGGTATAGGTTTGGGTTGTCGTTCCGTCCTGGGCGGTTACTACTGTGGTGATCACTGTTTGCGCGCCTTCGGCCAGCGCTATCGGGCTTGACGCGGCGCCGGATGTCGCTGCCGTACCGTTTACTTTTATGGTGGCCTCAGCATCGGCAGTTGTGGGGGTGATTGTTATACTCGAAACGGCGTTTGCTTCGTTGGCGGTATAACTGGTAGTACCGGCCGCAAATGCCGGGCTCAATGTGCCATTGCTCAGCTTTAATGCAGACAGGCTGGCGTTGGTCGATATCGCACGGGTTACCGTTAGCGTATAAGTTTTGGTGGTAGCGCCATCCTGTGCCGTTACCACCGTGTTGATTATAGTCTGACCGCCTTCTGTCAGCGCAATCGGAGCGGTGACAGTGCCGGATGTTACCGCTGTGCCATTTACTTTTATGGTTGCAGTGGCATCACTGCTCACCGGTGTCAGCGTCATCGACACGACGGTGTTGCTTACATTAATGGTATAGCTGGTGGTGACGCTTGAAAAGGCCGGAGTTAACCCGCTGACACTTGGCCCCAGTTTGGACAGGTTGGCATTGCTTGACGGCGCCCGGGTTATTGTTACCGTATAGGTTTTTGTTGCGGCATTTTGTGCCGTTACTACCGTGGAAATAACGTTAGCGCCTACATTTAGTGAAATTGCCCCTGACGCTGTTCCGGAGGTAACCGTTACACCGTTAACTGTCACTGTGGAGGTGGTAACGGCAGTAGTGGGCGTTACCGTTGTGGACGACACACTGTTACTGACACTTGCCGTATAATTGGTGATCGCGCCTGAAAAACCGGGGCTCAAAGTAATGTTGCTTAGTTTTAACGCCGATAGATTATTGTTTGCGGATGCTGCCCTGTTAACTTTAACAGTATAGGTTTTGGTCGTCACCCCATCCTGCGCCGTTACAATGGTGGTTATGGTATTGGAACCTACATTTAGATTTATTGTTCCTGATACCGAACCCGAAGCTACAGCGGTTCCATTTACAGTTACGGTTGCTGTAGAATCGCTTGTTGTTGGTGTAATAGTTGTCGAAGTGACGCTGTTGGCCACATTTTCTGTGTAGCTTGTTGTTCCGGTCGCAAAGGCTGGGCTTAGTGTCCCGCTGCCCGGCACAAGGTTTGATAAATTTGCATTGGTGGACGGCGCCTTTACGGTAAGGGTCCCCGCCACATAATTAATACTATAATTAGGATCAAGCGCCCCACTCGCAGTTATAGGGTACGCGCCTGCCGGCGACGACGTTGTAGCTGCGGTAGTCACAATTGGAGGGTGGCTTAAACTTGAAGGACTATCGCCATTAACAAAACCAAAATAGCTAACGGTTAAAGGCGGATTCGGCGCTCCTGCAAGCCTGGTTTGATTATCGGGGACTATAGTAAGCGTTACGGGTGTTACCGACAAGGTGCCGGCGGCATAGCTGATGTTATAATTTGCATCTGCAGCACCGCTGGCTGTAATTGGATAATTTCCGGCAGGAGAGGAAGTAGTTGCTGTTGTACCTATAACTGGCGGTGTGGTTAAACTGGACGCCCCGTCATCATTCACAAAACCGGTATATCCAACGGTAAGGGTGGGGTTTGCCGCCCCGTAAGATTTAGATTGGTTATTGGCGGTAATAATCAGCGCAACCGGCGTTATGGATAGCGATCCGGCAACGTAAGTGATTTTATAATTTGCATCCGCCCCGCCGCTTGCCGTGATAGGATACGGCCCGACAGGTGATGCGGCCGTGGCGGTTGTGGTAACCGTGGGTTGAGTAGTTAAGCTGGTCTTGCTATCGCCATTCACAAAACCGGTATAAGTGACCGTTAGCTGAGGTACCGCCGCGCCGTATGCTTTGGTTTTATTAACAGCGGTGATCGTCAACGACGCCTGGCTTATCGTCAATGTTCCGGCAATGTAACTGATAGAATAGTTTGCGTCTGCAGCGCCGCTTGCGGTTATGGAATATGCCCCCACCGGCGACGAAGCCGTTGCGGTAGTTACAATAGTTGGTTGGGTCGTCAAACTATCCTTGGTATCGCCATTAACAAAACCGTTGTAAATTGCAACGAAAGTGGGAATAGCCGCACCATACACCTTGTCTTTGCTTGGGGCGGTAATTTTTAACAACACCGGAGTCACGGTCAGGGTTCCGGCGTCATAGCCGATGACATAATTGGCGTCAACGGCGCCGCTTGCGGTAATAGGATAAGTCGTCACCGGCGAAGATGCAGCAGCGGTGGTTGCTATAGTTGGCTGGGTAGTTAAACTGGCCTGGGTATCGCCGTTTACAAAACCACTGTAACTTGCCGTCAATGTTGGCAGCGCTGCGCCATAAGCCTTGCTTTGGTTGTTCGCGGTTATGGTTAGCGGCACGGCAGTAACCGTTAATAGCTGGGTGAGCGTAGTAACGCCGTCAGTGGCTGTTATGGTTGATGTTCCGGCCCCTTTAATGTGTATTTTACCGGATACGATTGTCGCTACTGTTGTTTTGCTGCTGGTATAGGTAATGGCGCCAGCGGTGCTTGTGGCTCCCGGACCAAAATCGGCTGTGCCATATGGTTTTGAGGGAATTGCTTTAAAGCCGAGTATACCTACCACAATATTAACGACGGCCGATTTACTGTAACCAAAATGGCTGTATGCGGTAACCGTATAGTTTGTCGGCGTAGTTACCACGGTAGGCGTGCCGCTAATTATGCCCGTGCTATTTGAAAAAGTTAAACCGGCAGGCAAAACAGCGCTTATATAGTAACCGCCGATTGGTTTAATCTCTTTTACCAGGTTGTTGCCGCGGTCAGCCACAAACACATCGCCCGATGGATCTAATGCTAATCCCGCCGGCGCGTTGAAGCCAAAGCCAAGCGAAACCGGGGTGCCGCTACCCACAGAAATTTCCTTTACTAAATTATTGCCTGTATCGCCAATATAGATGTTACCCAGGTCGTCAATCATTATTCCGTCGGGCGCCAAAAATCCGGAACCAAGGGCAATTGGTGTCCCGCCGCCGGCGGGGATCTCCTTAATAGCGTTTGCGCCCTGGTCGGCAACATAAACATTCCCTGCAGCATCTGCGGCTATCCCCCTAAGCGCAGTAAACCCGGACGCCAGGGTGCTTACTGCGCCGCCGCCAATCGGAATTTCCTTTGCCGAAGTGGCCTCAGCTACGTATACATTGCCTGCGGCGTCTATCGCCACGCCGTAGGGCCCGTTAAAGCCGGACGCCAATGTACTGGTGGCGCCTGTCCCCGCAGCTATCTTTTTTACCGAGCCGCTGCCCTGGTCGCTCACATATATATTTCCGGCAGCATCGGATGCAAGGCCATTTGGCGATGATAGGCCGGAACCTATTGCAACGGGCGAGCCCCCTCCCACCGGCATTTCCTTGATTGAACTATGACCATAATCGGCGACATAAATATTGCCTGCAGCATCGGCAGCAACACCTTGCGGATTACTGAACCCGGAACCTGCCGCGATGGGGTTAGCATTATACCCCTGGACCGAGACACCGGAACTTGCTGGCAAAAGCGAGGCGATAGCAGTCCCCTTAGTGTACGTTTTGGGGCTCGCATAACTAAGGGTGGGCGCCGCAGCGGCATTAACAGTTAAGCTAACTGATGCTGACTTGCTGTAGCCGTAGCTGTCATAAGTAGTAACTGTGTAGGCTGTTGTCGGGCTTATCATGGCCGGCGTTCCGCTGATTACGCCGGTATTATTTGAAAAGCTTAGTCCCGAAGGTAAACCGGGCCCGATAAAGTACCCCCCTACGGGCTTGATCTCTTTCACCAGGTTGTTGCTCCGGTCGGCAACATAAATATTCCCCGCTCCATCTAAGGCCATGCCGACCGGCCCGTTAAAGCCAAAACCCAGGTTGATTGTGCTGCCGCCGCCTGCGGGTATTTCTTTTATTAAACTGTTATTGGTATCGCCCACATATACGTTGCCGGCGCCGTCAACCATAATGCCTCTTGGCGCGCTAAAGCCGGAGCCAATGGTCACTGCCGTGCCTCCGCCCGCCGGTATCTTCGTTACCAGCGAGGTACTTGCGTCTGTCACGTATATATTTCCCGCCCTATCCAGGGCTACGCCTGTAATGCCGCTAAAACCACCGGCTATGGTCACAGCGCTTCCGCCCGCAGCGGGAATTTCCTTTAGGTTGGCGAGGTCGGCCACGTAAACATTGCCCGCTGCGTCCAAAGCAAGGCCATAGGGACCGCTGAATCCCGAGGCAAGGGTGACCGTGTTGCCGCCGGCGGCAAGGATCTCCTTAACTGAGCTGCTGCCCAGGTCAGCGACATACACATTGCCCGGTCCGTCTACCGCTGGGGCGCCGTTACCAGCAGGAATCTTCTTTACCGAATTGTGGCCGTAATCCGTCACGTAAACATCGCCGGCAGCGTCTGCCGCTACGCCTGTCGGACTGTTGAACCCGCTGCCTGCCGCCACAGGGCTTGTACTGTAGGCAAGGGTGCTCACCCCGCTGCTTGCAGGCGTTAATGGGGTTATAGCTGTACCCTGCGTATAACCTGGAGGAGCGGTGTAGCTAAGTGTAGGACCGGCCGCGGCGTTAACCGTAATACTTATCACGGCCGATTTACTGTACCCGTAATTATTATAATCAGTTACCGTATAGTTTGTTGCCGGGCTTGATACCAGCGGCGTACCGCTTATTACTCCCGTAGTACCTGAAAAACTTAAGCCCATTGGCAGGAACGGGCCTAAATGGTAGCCGCCGATGGGTTTGATTTCTTTTACCAGGCTATTGCCCCGGTCTGCTACATAAACATTGCCTGCATTGTCTACAGCCACGCCGACGGGGCCGTTAAAACCAAAACCCACAGCAACGGGAGTACTGCTGCCGGCCGGTATTTCTTTTACCAAATTATTATTACTGTCGCCAATATATAGATTGCCGGCGCCATCAACCGCAACAGCTTTTGGGGCATTAAAGCCAGAGCCAATGGTAACAGCAGTGCCACCACCGGCAGGGATCTTTGTTATTAATGAAGTGCTTGCATCGGTCACGTATAGGTTACCCCCGCCATCCACCGCTACGCCCGTAATATTATTAAAACCACTGGCTATTGTCACCTGGCTGCCCCCTGCAACAGGAATTTCTTTCAGATTGCCATTATCGGCCACATAAATATTACCGGCAGCGTCTAACGCAACGCCGTAAGGCCCGCTGAATCCCGAGGCAACGGTGATGGTGCTGCCGTTAGAAACGAGTATCTCCTTAACCGAGCTGCTGCCCAGGTCGGCTATGTATACATTCCCCGATGCATCTAATGCTATACCAAATGGTGAAGAAAAGCCGGAGCCGATAGCTGCCGGGGTACCATTTCCCGCAGGGATCTTTTTCACCAAATTATGGTTATAATCGGTCACGTAAACGTTGCCCGATGCGTCAACCGCAACACCCTGCGGGCCGTTAAAGCCCGAACCTAAAGCAATTGGGCTGGTGCTATAGGCTGGTGCCGAAACGCCGCTGCTTGTCGGCGACAGGGCAGTAATTGCCACCCCCTGGGTATAATTTGGAGGAGCCGTGTAGCTGAGGGTAGGGCCGGCAGCGGCGTTAACCGTAATACTTACCACGGCCGATTCACTGTACCCGTAATTATTATAATCAGTTACCGTGTAGTTTGTTGCCGGGCTTGATACCAGCGGCGTACCGCTGATTACTCCGGTAGTACCTGAAAAACTTAAGCCCATTGGCAGGAACGGGCCTATATGATAACCGCCGATGGGTTTGATTTCTTTTACCAGGCTATTGCCCCGGTCTGCTACATAAACATTGCCTGCATTGTCTGCAGCCACGCCGACTGGGCCGTTAAAGCCAAAACCCACAGCGACGGGGGTGTTGCTGCCTGCCGGTATTTCTTTTACCAAACTATTATTACTGTCGCCTACATACACGTTGCCGGCGCCGTCAACGGCAATACCCTTTGGCGCGTTAAAGCCAGAGCCCAGGGTTACAGGCGTACCACCGCCTGCGGGGATCTTTGTTATTAATGAAGCGCTTGCATCAGCC
>Ga0206949_1070_pt1 | contig 38070 bp, 30 predicted proteins | sample Alteio_BWOrgHeat_40_FD_153240 | JGI IMG/M metagenome (GOLD analysis project Ga0206949, IMG submission 153240) | Enriched cells from forest soil in Barre Woods Harvard Forest LTER site, Petersham, Massachusetts, United States -... | ecosystem: Environmental > Terrestrial > Soil > Temperate forest >...
AATCAGTTAAGAAGTCGGTGGTAAAAGCCTTAAAAAAACTCGACACGCTTGTCGCCTCGCCCCAAAATCAAAAGGGATGGGCGGCAACCTTAGGTAAGATCAGCTTTAACAACGATAATGTCAGGTTTGATAACAACGCCCAAAATCCCGTCCCGAAGGGCCTCGATTTCGCCCACATGGACATCCGGCATTTGAACGCAGAGCTGGCGGATTTAAGTTACGACCCTAATACCATTTCGGGCAACGTAAATTCCTTTTCTTTCAGTGAAAAAAGCGGGCTTATTATTCAAAAATTCCACACTAAATTTTTATACGGACCAAAAAACGCCTACCTGAACGACCTGCTTGTTCAAACGCCGCAAAGTTTAATCCAAAATCAACTACAGGTAAGTTACCCGTCCATCGCCTCATTAAGCACCAATCCGGGCGCATTATTTATTAATGCCAACCTCAACGGCAGCCATTTGTGCCTGCGGGATGTTTTATTGCTGATGCCATCCATGGCGACTATGGATCCTTTTAAACATGCGCCAAACGCGGTATTCGAGATCAACGGACGTGTATTGGGAAAGGTGAGCGACCTGCAAATCCCGAACCTGGAGATCACAGGCCTTAGCAATACCCACATCAAGGCTTCGGCAAGGTTAAAAGGGCTTCCTGATATGAACAAGGCCTATTTCGACGTTCACCTGGATGATTTTAACAGCGGCAGCGGCGATATAGCCAAACTGGTTTCGCCGGGCATGATCCCCGCGTCAGTTACCATCCCTTCATACATCAATCTAAAAGGTACTTTCAAAGGCGGGATGTCAAATTTCGACACGAAACTGGGCTTGCGCACCAATTACGGCGCAGTCGACCTTAACGCGGGCATGCGCAACGGTAACAGCAAAACAGCTGCGAGTTATATTGCCGACATCAAAACCAACAACCTGAACGTAGGCGCACTAACCAAACAGTCTCAAACTGTAGGCAATGTCAGCTTAACCGCCCATATAAAAGGCCGGGGCCTCGACCCCAAAACAGCAGCCATTCAATTTAGCGGTAATGTTGTCAGCGCTAATGTTAAAGGTTACAATTATCAAAACCTGCGGCTTTCCGGCGCCGCCGAAAATGGCGCCTATACCGCCAAAGCCCTGATGAAGGACCCGAATATCGCCTTCAGCCTCGACGGCAAAGCAGATCTGAACAAAAAATATCCATCGGTAAATGCAACGCTGGTGATCGACAGCCTCAACCTGCAAAAGCTTAATTTCTCGAAAACACCCATGCGTTTCCGCAGTAAAATAGTTGCCGATGTACCGACGGCCGACCCCAACTATCTTAACGCCAACATAAAGCTGACCGATTTGCTGATCGATCAGAATGGGCAGTCGATCAAACTTGATACCGTAAGCCTGGTATCCACCGCAAACGCCGATAGCAGCACGCTGAAATTAAAGGCGCCAATGCTCTACGCGCACATGGCCGGCAAATACCAACTGGCTGATATTGCCCCTGCCCTGCAGGACGTGACCAATAAATATTTCAACACAGCCGAAGCAAAGCCAACCGCCACGGCAAAACCGGCCTACCCGCCGCAGCAATTCAAATTTGATCTGCATATCGTCAAAACACCCATTTCAAAAACCCTGGTTCCCGACCTGAAAACGCTCGACCCGGTGCTTATTACCGGGCAGTTTGATAGCCAGGCCGGTACATTAACCGTAAATGGGGCTATGCCAAAAGTGGTTTATGGCACTAACGTGGTGAACAACCTAAAACTGGCCATCAACACCGGCAACAACGCATTGAACTACAGCGTTACAGCCGACGACATTAAAGCGGGCTCTTCAATAAACTTATTGTATACCGGTCTTACCGGCAATTTACAAAACAACAAATTGAACCTGGCCCTCCAGGTAGGCGACGCATCGAAGAAAGCCCGCTATCGTATAGCCGGCGTTTTCAGCATACTGCCTAATGAATACCAGTTCAGCTTTTTGCCTGACGGATTGCTGCTCGATTATAAAAACTGGACGGTGAAAGCCGACAACGCCCTGCAATTTGGCACGAAAGGGCTGTTGGCGAAAGATTTCTCGATCAGTAATAGCGGGCAAACATTAAGCATCAACAGTGATGCAGCAACGATGAATGCGCCGCTGACGGTAAATTTCACCAATTTTAAAATTGAAACGCTGACCCGCGCGGCCGAACAGGATTCGCTGCAGGTTGGGGGCCTGATCAATGGCGACGTGCATCTAAGCGATCTGCAAAACGCCATGAAATTCAATGCCGCGCTCAACATCGGTAATTTCAACTTTAAACAAGATACCGTAGGGAATATCGGCATAAAGGTAAATAACCAAACAGCCAACGCTTATGCAGCCGACGTAAGCATAACCGGGAGAGGCAATAAGGTAAACCTTACCGGCATGTACTATACCAGCCCCACGAGCAAGTTCGACCTCGACCTAAACATTGGCAGCCTAGATATGAAGGGCATCGAAGGATTTAGTTTTGGGGCGATCCGCCACTCTTCCGGCGCCATCAGCGGCGACCTGAAAATATCGGGTACCACCGATGCACCCATGGTGCGGGGCGACGTGAACTTCAACCAGGTAGGCTTCAATGTCGCCATGCTCAATTCCTATTTCACGATGCCCAGGGAAAGTATCACTTTTAATAATGATGGTATTCGCTTCAATGATTTTACGCTGGTCGACTCACTGGGGAATAAGGCTACAGTTGCCGGCACGCTGTATACCAGCAATTTTACCGATTATAAATTCGGGCTGGACATTACGGCTAACAATTTCAGGGTCACCAATTCCACCGAGGAGGACAACAAGCTTTATTATGGCAAGCTGTATGTAGATACGCGCATCATGATACGCGGCGACATGAAAAAACCGATCGTTGATGCCAACCTTACCGTGAATGATAAAACTGACCTGACCATTGTTTTACCCGAGGATGACCCAGGCATTGAGGACCGGAAGGGCGTGGTGGAAGTGATAAACCCCAATGCCTCAAAAGAAGACTCACTGTACCTGGCCCGTCAGCTGGATTCGCTCCGGAAGTCCGAGGTGACCGGGCTCGACGTATCGGCCAATCTAAAAGTGAATAAAAACGCAAATTTTACCATAGTTATTGACGAGCGAAACGGCGATTTGGTACAACTGAAAGGCGATGCCCAGTTGAACATGACCATCGACCCGAGCGGGAAAATAAGCCTTACCGGAACCTACACCGTTGCGCAGGGCTCGTATAACCTCTCATACGCTACCGTAAAGCGTAAATTTAACTTTAAACCCGGCAGCACCATTACCTGGCAGGGCGACCCGACCAAAGCGAGTATTGATATGACGGCCACTTACGTGGCCAATGTGCCGCCGATCGATCTTGTGAGCGATCAGCTGGGCAGTTCGCAAAACACCATCGTTTACAAGCAAAAACTGCCTTTCAACGTTAACCTTACTTTAACAAACGATTTACTGCAGCCGCAGATCAGCTTTGATATCGTTTTGCCCGATAGCACTTATTCAGTCGGGCCGGAGGTGGTGGCCACCATCAATTCGAGGCTGAGCCAGGTGCGGCAGGACCCCAACGAAATGAACAAACAAGTACTGGGCGTATTGGTGCTGGGGCATTTTATTGGCGATAACCCGCTGCAAAGCCAGGGAGGCGGTACAGGATTGAACGGCGCCATACGCAGCAGCGTAAGCAGCCTGCTTTCCGACCAACTGAATAAACTCGCAGGTAACCTTATCGGCGGGGTGCAGTTGAGTTTCGACCTCACGTCGGGGGCGGACTACTCAACTGGCGTGGAGCAAAACCGAACGGATTTGAACGTCGGCCTGTCAAAGCAATTCCTGAATGACCGGATAACGGTAACCGTAGGTAATAACTTTAACCTGGAGGGGCAAAACCAGCCCGGGGAAAAAACAACCGACATTGCCGGCAATGTTTCGGTAAATTACAAGCTGACCAAAGACGGCAAGTATATGGTAAGGGTTTACCGCCGCGATCAATATATTGTGGTGGAAGGCGAGGTGGTAGAGACTGGCGTAGGCTTTACCATAACCTACGACTTCAATACGTTTAAGGAACTTTTCGGCAAAAAAACGCCTGAAGAAAAGGCATCGCAAAAAGAGTACAAGCAGGAGCAAAAAGAGAAAAAAGACGAACAAAAAGCGGCGGATAAAAAAGCTGACTCAACTGCTACGCAGCAGCAACCGGCGGCGCTGCCCAAATCATCAACATCAAATTAAAATGGCCAGATATCGATACTTAGCTTTGTTTATTGTTTTGCTGGTATACGGCTGCAACACCACCAAATATTTGGGGCCGGGCCAAAAGCTATACTCCGGCGCCCAGATAAAGATCACCGATAAGGATGTTAAAAAAAGTGCAAAAGGCGATATTGAGGACGAAATGGAGGGCCTGTTAAGACCGCTGCCAAACGGAAAAATTCTGGGTATTCGCTTTAAGCTTTGGCTGTACGACCGGTATAAAACGCCAAAAAGAAAAGGCCTCAAACATTTCCTGATGTCGAAAGGTGAGCCGCCGGTACTCATCAGTGCGGTTGACCTGGATCAAAATGCCAGCATCCTGCAAAACCGGCTGCAAAACGAAGGTTACTTTCTGGCGCAGGTAAGCGGCGATACTATTGGTAAGCCCAAAACGTCGGAAGCGGTATACACCATCCAGCTCGGCCCGCAGTATAAATACCGCAGCATTATCTTCCCTAAAGGCGGAGGCGATGACCTGGATACCGCCGTAGCCGGGGCCGCGAACCAAACGCTTTTGAAACCGGGCGATCCCTTTAACCTGGACAGAATAAAAACCGAAAGGATACGCATCGATGCCCGCCTGAAGGAAGAGGGTTACTTTTATTTCGCGCCGGAAGACCTGATCATGAAATACGACAGTACGGTGAAAGATCACCAGGTGGATATGTGGGTAAAGATAAAGCCCGAAACACCGGACGAAGCCCGCTGGATATACAGCGTGCGCAATATTTACGTTTATCCGGATTATAAATTACGCGATACCGCTTTAAAAATGGATTCGGCACAAAAATATCTGTGGTATAATGTCATCGACCCAAAACAGCAGTTTCGCCCGTTCACTTTTAAAAACACTGTATTGCTGCACCCTGGCGATATTTATAACCGGAATGAACACACCAATTCGCTGAGCCGCTTCATCGAGCTGGGGCCATTTAAATTTGTAAAGAACCGGTTTGAGGACGTTACGCCCGATTCGGCCAAGCTGGACATCTACTACTTTTTGACCCAGCAAAAACGAAAATCGCTGCAAACCGATATTGTTTTAAGCCAAAATTCAGCCGACTATGACGGTACACAGCTGGATGTTAATTTTCGGAACCGCAACACCTTTAAAGGCGCCGAATTGTACACCCTGACGCTGTTTGCCAACCGCGACATCCAGTTCGGCCCCTATAATCATGGTTATAATATTTACGAATATGGCATAACTCCATCGTTATCATGGCCAAGGTTTGTAGGGCCGCTTAGTTTTCATACCGACAATGCTTTTATCCCAAGATCCATCTTAACATTTGGCTATACTTTTATTAATCGGACGCAATTATATTCGCTCAACTCATTTAATGCATCTTTCGGATACCAGTGGAAGCCAAATATCCACGTGCAGCATCAACTGGATTTAGAAGACCTAACCTTTGTCGACCCGGAAAACATCACACAAATTTATATCGACAGCATCCATAACACGCGCAACCCTGAACTGGCGCACGTTATCAATAAACAGTTCACCTTCGGGCCATCGTACACCTATACCTATACCAATACGATGGAGAAGGCCAAAACCAACACTTTTTATTATACGGGCAAGGTAAGCCTGTCAGGCAACCTGGTTGGACTTGCGACCGGCGCCGATACCCCGCGCCGGGTAAGTAAAATATTCGGCACACCGTTCGATCAATATGTAAAGCTTGAGAACGAGATCAGGTTTTACCATAAACTGGGCCGTAACAGTAGTTTGGCCACCAGGTTTATGGTTGATGTGGGCCTGCCCTATGGCAACTCTACGGTGCTCCCCTATTCGCAGCAGTTTTTTATTGGCGGGGCAAATAGCCTGCGGGGTTTCCAGGCGCATTCTATAGGGCCCGGCTCGTATATATTGCCATTACAACTGGCGCAGGGCACAGCCTTCCTGCCGGATGAATCGGGCGATATTAAGATCGAAGCCAATGCCGAATACCGCGCCAAACTTTTTGGCTTTGTAGAGGGCGCGCTTTTTGTTGATGCAGGCAACATCTGGGTGTTAAACAGCAACCCGTTTTTGCCCGGGGGCACCTTTGGTAAAAATTTCCTGAGCCAGGTAGCCGCCGACGCTGGTTTTGGGCTGCGGTTTAATTTTACGGTTTTGCTGCTTCGAACTGATTACGGCCTCCCTATCAGGCAGCCAAATGCTGCTATCCCGATACGCGGTTTTAAATATGGCGTGTTTAACCTGGCTATAGGGTATCCGTTTTGATTGTTGAAACGTCGTACCCGGTTTTCCTGTAAAATTTCTTGTCAATCCAAGCAGTTGATTTGATATTTAATGCCGATTTAGTCCTAACTTTATTCATAATAAAGAGCATACGATATTCGAATGTCGTACACGTCAGCTAAATTGGAGATTATTGAACTCATAAAAACACCAGGCATCTGCGCAAAAGGCCAAAAGTATTGATATCCCCGTTGAATAAACAAAATGCTAAATAAATTCACCACTTCCGGGAAATTATACCTGCTGCTATCCATTACGGCCGTTAGTTTAATAGGATTGGGCCTGTATGGTATTAATGACCTGAAAAAAATGAGCGAAAACACGCGAACGCTTTATGCCGACCGGGTATTGTGTATGCAGCAATTAGCAAATGTGCGCTTTGAATACATTTCGGAAATACTTCCCATTGCGCTGAATGTTAAAAATCATATACTCACGTTCAGCGAAGCAAAAAAACGGCTCGAAAAAGCGCAGCAAATCATAAATACAAACTGGCGCAATTACAAACTCACCTATCTTACGCCGGAAGAGAACCGTTTGGTGCATCAAACAGAAGCAGCAAAAAACCAGGCCGACGAAGCTTCCGAAAATCTTAGATCGATATTGGCCACGCAGGATACTTTGACGCTAAATACATTCGTTCAAAAAGAACCGCTGCCTGATTCAGCCCCCATCGTTATAAAAGCGACCCAGTTAATGGAATTGCAAGCGCGGATTGCGAAGCAAATATTTAATAACAATAAAGCGATATACCAGAGCACATCAAGGAAATTCATTTTTTTAATCTGCCTTTCACTGGTTATAGCTCTTTCTCTTTCACTGTATATAATAAGGAATATCAAGGGTTTGGTTAAGGACAAACTAAAGAGCAGCGGTATAATAAAAGAAAGCGAAGAAAAATACCGCTCATTGCTCGAACATGCCTCCGATGCGATATACCTGGTGGACCGTCGTGGTAATTTTACGCAAGTGAATAAAAGCATGTGCGAAATGACCGGATATACCAGGGAGGAATTACTTCAATTAAATGCCGATAAAATTGTCGACCCTGAACAATTGAAAACGGACCCGGTCGTTCACGCCCAGGACCTTCCGAATCGATCTTTAATCAGAGAGCGGCGATTTGTGCGTAAGGATGGGAAGATATTTGATGTTGAAATTAATGTGAAGATGTTTGCGGACAACAAGACCTTTGTAATTGCCCGCGATATTACCGACCGCAAAAGAGCTGAAGAACTTATATTAAGAGAAAAAACGCTTTCGGACGCCATTATAAACAGTTTACCCGGGGTATTTTATTTACGGAACGAACACGGCAAATTTTTGCGCTGGAATCGGAACCTGGAAATAGTTACAGGTTACACTGCGACGGAAATCGAAAGTCTGATCGTGAGAGACGTGATTGCACCGGAGGACGTTGAAACCTTGAAAATTGCCGCTGAAAAAGCATTCAAAGACGGGTACGCGATGTCGGAAGCCAAAGTAAGAACAAAAAATGGCACTAAAATTCCTTTTTTGCTTACCGGAAGCCCGATTATTTATGAAAATCAGCTTTGTTTGATAGGTACCGGAATTGATATTTTATCCCGGATCAAAGCAGAAGAGGAACTGCGGTTATCCGAGCAGAAGTATAAATTGCTTTTTGAAAGAAACCCCTCACCTATGTTAATGATCGCAAAGGACAATATGTCAATTATTGCTGCCAATGAAGCGGTAGTTAGGCTTTATGGGTATACTAAAGATGAACTCTTAGGGATGAGTGTTGAAGAATTGCGGCTAACAGAGAATGTTGAACAACATCTGGAGATTTTCAAAACAGAGGCAATTGGCTCAATGGATCTGGGTGTTATCAGGGTGATCAGGAAGGACAGATCAATTATATTCGTTCATTTAGTTGCTCATGATATTATATTCGAGGGAAGACCGGTAAGGCTTTCCCTAATAACTGACGTTACCGAGAGGCTAAAGGCAGAGGAGTCCCTTAAAAAATCTGAGGCTAACCTGCAAACGATCTTAAATACCACCGATACCGCATACGCACTATTTGACCTCGAACTAAGCGCGCAGGCATTTAACCAAAAGGCCATCGAATTTGTAAAACATGAGTATTATCATTCTCCAAAAAAGGGCGACCGGCTTTCCGACTTTTTCCCCGTCGACAGGTTCCCCCAGTTTGTAAATTTTACAAGGGTTGTTTTAAAAGGAGACACCATCAATTACGAAATTAACTATCCGCAAGCTGATGGCTCGATAATATGGTATTACGTAAGCTTGTTCCCCATAACCAATAATAACAAGGAAATATTGGGCATGATGATGGCCTTATACGATATAACGGAAAGAAAAAATGCCGAGCATGAATTGAAAAGCGCTTATGATCGCATACAAGGGCATGTTAACAGCATTAAGGACATGGCCTGGAAGCAGTCGCACCTCATACGCAGCCCGCTGGCAAACTTAAAAGGATTATCCGTGTTGCTAAACCAGGATCCTTCAGATACTGAAGTGCTCGCCTTCATTCAAAATGAGCTGGAAAGAATGGATGCAATTATTATGGAAATGGCAGATTTGTCAGACCACAATATCAACAATTAGTAAATATTGGTTTAATTGATTGATCAGGTTGCTGGCTAAATTCACTTATCCTGACAGCAAATTACCGGGTTATTATTTTTTAACTTAAACTTAACGATCTGCACTAATTTTTAATTATTCAGAAACTCCCACATCCTTATCCGGAATTAAATATTACCTTTATGTTGGTGAAAATATCCGCCTAAAAGTTCCTTTTTTTTAACCTAAAGCTTGCCGGCTTCCGTATAAATCTTTTTTAATGGACGATCAGCAGAACAAAAAAATAATAATAACGATTAGCCTGCTTGCCATCTTTGCCGGGTTGACGGTGATGGTCGGGTGGATTTTTAATCTTCCTGCCCTCGAAAGTATCATACACGGCTTCATAGCCATGAGTTTTAACTCGGCATTATGCTTTGTACTCTTCGGAACTGCTTTGCTAAGCACCCAATACCCAAACAGTAAATATCACCGTGTACTATTTTTTTTACTCTCTCTGGTCGGCGCCTCAATAGGCTTTATCACCATATCGCAGGATTTGTTTCACTATAATTCAGGGCTTGATCAATTATTTGTCATCGATAAAACCATACCGTCGCCTAATTTTCCATACCCCGGCCGTATGGCGTTTAACGCATCGGTCAATTTTTCCTTTCTTGGCTTAGGTTTCTTGCTGGTAATGTCGCAAAAACGTATTTCCCGCATTTTGTCGCAATTCCTTTTCCATATGGTGGCCATTCTTTCCGCTATCGCTTTAATTGGGTACCTGTATGGTGTTTCATTTTTTCGCGTCCTTTTGTACCGCACTTCCATGGCTACCCATACCGCCATTCTTTTTTTCTTTCTGTCAATCGCGGCATCGCTATTGAACCCATCAATCGGCATGGTCAGGCTTTTCACCGGGGAAAAAGTTGGCAATCAAATGGCAAGAAGGCTTTTCACGCTTATGCTGATTATGATCATCATATTTGGTCTGTTCAGAATTCCCAGCCAGAACTCCCGGTCATTGCCGTCACTTGATATCGAAGCGTCATTGTTGGCGGTCGGGTTCCTGATGGTAAGCCTGCTGCTGATCTGGAACACAGCCAACTGGCTCAATGGCATTGATAAAAAGCGTTCGGAAGCAGAGGATGCGGTAAGAAGAATGAATACCGGCCTTGAAAAAATAGTGGAAGAACGGACGGCTGAATATCAGAAGAGCGAAGAAAAATACCGGTCGCTGATCGAGCAAGCTTCGGATGCAATTTATATTATCGATAACAAGGGGGATTTTACCGACAGCAATGCAAGTATGTGCAAGATGATCGGTTACAACCGGGAGGAATTACTTCAAATGAATGTCGCGTCGATTATTGATCCTGAAGAATTGACAATAGACCCCGTGCCGGATGGGGTAAATAATAAGTGGGCCTCAGTAATCCGTGAAAGAACGTATAAGCGAAAGGACGGGCTGACATTTACGGTAGAGATCAATGCAAAACTTTTTGCGGATAACCGAATCATGGTTATTGCAAGGGATATTACCGGGCGCAAAAAAATGGAGGCGGAGCTGCGGGAGGCGGAACTGAAATTCAGGACCATAGCCGATAAATCGATGGTGGGTGTTTACATTGCGCAAAAGGGCAAATTTACCTATGTAAACCCCCGGTTTGCGGCTGTTTTTGGTTATGAAACTGAAGAACTGATAAACACTTTTCCCGTGGAGACCATTTTTCACGAGAGTTTTAGAGCGACCGCACTTGAAAACGTGCGGAAACGCATGGTTGGCGAGGTAGAGAGCGTTCACTACGAAGCCATGGGACAAAAAAAAGACGGGACACCAAATTGGGTGGAGTTTTATGGAAGCCGGGCGATTTTGGGGGGCGAGCCTGTAATTATCGGCTCGATGATTGACATAACCGAGCGCAAGCAGGCAGAAGAAGAGTTAAAATCCTCGGAGCTAAAGTACAAGCTGCTTTTTGAGAGCAGCCCCGTGCCGATGTGGATGATCGCAAAGGATGATCAGTCGATAATTGCGGTTAATGACGCGGCCGCAAGTATGTACGGATATCAAAAAGATGAACTGCAGCGGATGAACGCACGCGACATCAGGCCGCAGGAGGACCGGGAAAAACAGCTTGATGGTTACCGTAACGATATTAATACTACAACGCCTGAGCTAACCGTGCGACATCTGAAAAAAGACGGAACGCTGATGTTTATTCATATCAGCGCAAGGGATATCATATTTGAGGGCAGGCCGATAAGGCTATCGATGACCCTTGACATTACCGAAAAGCTGCAGGCTGAGGAATCGCTGAAAAAGTCGGAGGCTAATCTGCAAACCATTCTTAAAAATACCGACACCGCATATGTGCTTTGCGATCCCGAATTGAATATCCTTGCATTTAATCCGAAATCCCAGGATTTTGTTAAAGAGCAGTATCACGATATCCTGGCAAAGGGCGAGAAGCTGAGCGCATATTTCCCGAAAACAAGGTTCCCCAGATTTGCTGAGTACACCCGCGAGGTATTGCTCGGCAACACTTTTAGTTACGAAGTAGATTATCCACAGGCAGATGGCTCTGTTTATTGGTTCTATGTAAAGTTGGTTCCGATAACTGATGACGGTGATGACATATTAGGATTGATGGTCGCTTTTTACGACATCACGGAACGAAAAAATGCCGAACAACATTTAAAAGATGCCTATGGCCGTATACAGGCGCATATTGATAGCATAAAGGAAATGGCCTGGAAGCAATCACACCTGATCCGCAGCCCGCTCGCCAATTTGAAGGGGCTTGCGGCCATGTTAAAAGAGGACCCCGCCGAACCTACCGTGTTTGAGCATATGGAGCAAGAGCTGAACCGCATGGACGGAATCCTGATGGATATGGCAAAAGAAGCGTCGCATCACGATTAAAACCATTTAACCCCGTTTTAATCGCCAAAAGCCTATATTTAGCGGCCCGGAAACGATAAAATAACAGACCTTTTAATGCCGCTGAAAAAGAAGAACAAAACCACCATCCCCCTGCGGATAATAGACATGCACGAAGAAGGCTATCATCCCCTGGTTAATGTAACCGTTTTTGGCAAACCTTTTATCCTGGTGCTGGATACCGGTGCATCCAAAACGGCTTTTGATCAAAACATGGTGGAGGCTCAAGGCCGGGAGTTTATCCTGAGCGACAGGCTATCAACCGGCCTTGGCACAAACAATATGACCTCATCAACCGCCATTATTCATGATCTGAATATCGGCAGTTTATTGGTGGAAGAATTTGAGGTCGCCGTTTTGGATCTGAGCGCAATCAATATCGCCTATGCCCAACTTGGATACCCGGAGGTACTGGGTGTTTTAGGGGGCGATTTGTTAATGAAATATAAGGCGGTTATTAATTATGGCAAGCGACTGTTGATTTTAAAAGATTGATCAGAACAAGTCATGGCTTACGACCGTCGGATGTTACTGAGGCAATGACCTTTGAAACATCGGCTGCGTATTCATCCGGGGCATAATCCGAAGAGTATATAAGGTCTTCAATACGGATATTGCCCCTCCTGTCTACAACAAATACCGATTGGCCATTGGCCGCTTTATAAGCATTTGCCACTGTTGTATACTTGTTCTGCGGAGTTTTGTCTAGCAATACGGTTAAATCATAGTTATTTGCTTTTAACGTGTCTCTTATATCCTTTGTCATGTTTGCGCTTGACCACGTATTAATAAACAAAAACACTACGTCGGTCTGGTTTTTAAAATCACCAACAACGCGATTCATGGCCCGCATGTACTGGGATGAAACGGTTTGCCAGGAAGTCCAAAACGCCAGAACGACCGTCTTACCTTTATAATCTGATAATGCAACAGGCTTATCATCGAGGTTCAATATGGTGAATAACGGTGCAGGCTTATTTACGGTACAACTCTCAATCCAGCGTTTACGCGTTGCAATTGTCGATGCCCTTTTCAAGGAATCCCTGTATTGTTGATATCCAACCGAATTACCATGAAGTTTTTGATAACAATCTTTAAAAATGTCTTCCAAAAATGCCCATTGATCGTCCCTTCCATCTTCTGCTACCTTTTTTGCTCCCGTGTAATTACCATCAGCCATCAGCATTAATGCGTAATCTCTCAATATTTCGCCATCTTCTAAATTCCGTTGATATATTGGCGCTTCAAGTTTCAGCGCGTCACTTAGTCTTCCTTCCTTAAACAAAACAAAATTATAAACACTGCAATAGCGGTCGTATCCGCATTGAAGGCGCTTTTTTACCTCCAACAAGGTCATATAGTTTTCTGCTTCGGCGTTATCCAGTCGTCTTTTTGAGCACTCCGCGGCCGAAAGCGCTAAACCCTCGGCTTGTGAAAGATATTTCCCTCGTTCTGCCCACTCCCTGGCTGTAAAATTCACAAAGTGTGCCAGGTAGCCTGTATCTTTCATTTGTTGTTTATACTTATTGTATCTCTCGAAATTGCCTTTGCTCAAAGCCACCGCTGCTAACTGAACCGCTAAAAAATCAGATCGTTCGTCTTTGGCCGGAAACTCTTTCAGATATTCCTTAAAAACCGAATCACGGCGAACCTGGGAACTATCCCTTAAATACAAATTGGTTAATGCGATTTTTCTAAGATTACCATGCGTGAATTTTTTTGCGCCGTCCATCTCAACCGTGTCAGCCTTCCTCGGCTCACGAATTAAACGCAATAGTTGAGCCTCAACAAGTACATCCTGCTCTCTGACCGCTGGTCCGAGCGATGCTATTTTCTTTGCAATGACGTCTTTTGCTTGCAAGTTTATCAATCCTCTCGAGGGGCCGGATAATCCGGTCAAAGCATAATAATAAGTCAGTTTATTAACATCATCGCTTTGTGGGTACAAACTAAATTCTTTTTCGTAATCCTTAACTGCTACAGCAAAGTTCTCGGTCAGATCAGGCCCTTCCTGATTGTCTTCAGTTTTTTGATTAATATGAGCTTTTGCTATTTCCCCGTAAGCACCCATGACCGGCCTTTCATTATTGTAGATCAGAAACACATACCCGTTACCTTGATTGTCGTCCAGTTGGTCCGCAGTTTTAAGCTTTATAAGCAGAGCCTTCGCAGAATCAGGTATTTCGATAATTCCACTGAATTTTCCGCCTGGCGACTTTTTTAATAGCGTTTCCACCACTGGGTATTTTTGCCCGTCCAAGCTATACACTCTTGCTACTATAGTGTCATGTTCCAGAAAAAGCGAATCTGAGGTGCTGTAAAACACAGTTAATTTCGCTCCCGCCTTCGGGTAGTCATCCGATAATGTAACAGATGGGGATTCCTGTGCCGTTGCCAGGCTCAGTGTAAGAAAACAAAAAGCAAAAAACAGCAGGCTAAAAGTTTTCATTTTAGATAAGGTTATTCCTTAGTTTAAATATCGGTATTTTTCCGACAACTGCAATACTTATCCATTGGAGAAGAAAAGCAAAAACCCGGGAGACGCTTCGTGTTCCGGGTTTAGATTGTTTTTATGTTTACCTTCTACGTATCTATTCTCGCGTATTTCGCATTCTTCTCGATAAACTCGCGGCGCGGGCCAACTTCATCACCCATCAGCATGGAGAATGTATGGTCGCACTCGGCCGCGTTTTCAATGCTGGCGCGTTTCAGGGTACGGGTGGCAGGGTTCATGGTGGTTTCCCATAGCTGCTCGGCGTTCATTTCACCCAAACCTTTGTAGCGTTGTATATGTACGCTGTCTTCCTTGCCCGCGCCTTTAAGCTTTTGTACTGCCAGGTCGCGTTGCTCTTCTGTCCAGCAATATTCAAAATCCTTGCCTTTTTTTACCAGGTATAATGGCGGCGAGGCCACATAAACATACCCGTATTCGATCAGCTCCTTCATATAACGGAAAAAGAAGGTCAGGATGAGCGTAGTAATGTGCGATCCGTCCACATCCGCATCCGTCATGATAACGATCTTATGGTAGCGCAGCTTGGCTATATTCAGGGCCTTAGCGTCGTCCGCCGTACCTATACTTACGCCAAGACCGGTGAACATATTTTTTATTTCCTCGTTCTCGTAAATCTTGTGCTCCATCGCCTTTTCCACGTTCAGGATCTTACCGCGCAGCGGCAGAATCGCCTGGAATTCGCGGTCACGGCCCTGTTTGGCTGTACCACCAGCGGAGTCACCTTCCACCAGGTATATTTCGCACAATGAAGGGTCGCTATTGGCACAATCGGCAAGTTTTCCGGGTAATCCCGAGCCGCTCATCACATTCTTGCGCTGAACCATTTCGCGGGCCTTACGGGCTGCTGCACGTGCCGTAGCTGCAAGGATAACCTTGTTAACGATCATTTTGGCCTCCCTGGGATTTTCTTCCAGGTAATTGCCCAAAATTTCGCCGACAGCCATATCTACCGCACCCATTACCTCGTTGTTTCCCAATTTGGTTTTGGTCTGTCCCTCAAACTGCGGCTCGGCAACTTTTACAGAGATTACGGCAGTTAAGCCTTCACGGAAGTCGTCTCCGCTGATCTCTATCTTCATGTTCTTCAGCAGGCCTTCTTTGTCCGCGTAGTTCTTTAAAGTACGTGTCAATCCCCGGCGAAATCCTGCTACGTGCGTGCCACCTTCGATGGTGTTAATGTTATTAACGTACGAATGCACATTTTCGGAGTAGGAATCGTTGTATTGCAAAGCCAACTCAACCGGGATCCCCTGTTTGTTACCATCAATGTAAATAGGTTCGGGTATCAGGGACGGACGGGTGCCGTCAAGATATTTGACAAACTCGCGCAGGCCTCCTTCTGAGTAAAAATCTTCTGACGGATGGGTACCATCTTCGTTAGTTTCGCGCTCGTCGGTTAACGAAAGGCGGATCCCTTTATTTAAAAATGCCAGCTCGCGTAAACGGGCGGCAAGCGTTTCATATTTATATTCGAGAGTCAGCGTAAATATTTCCGCATCGGGTTTAAAAATGATGGTTGTGCCCCTTTTGTCGGTATCACCAATGGTTTTTACATCAAACATCGGTTTCCCTTTTTCATATTCCTGGGTCCATATCTTGCCTTCGCGATACACCAAAGCAGTTAAGTTAACCGATAGTGCATTAACGCAGCTAACACCCACGCCATGCAAGCCGCCCGAAACCTTGTAGGTATCCTTGTCGAACTTGCCGCCGGCATGCAATACCGTCATAACAATTTCCAAAGCCGACCGCTGTTCCTTTGTGGTGATACCTGTTGGGATACCCCTGCCATTATCGGAAACTAAAATGGAATTGTCCTTTTGAATGATAACTTTGATCGTATCGCAATAGCCGGCCAGCGCCTCGTCTATCGAGTTATCCACTACTTCGTACACCAAATGATGCAGGCCCTTAGACCCTGTATCACCTATATACATCGACGGGCGTTTCCGCACCGCCTCTAAACCTTCTAAAACCTGTATATTATCTGCTGAGTAATTTGATTTGTCCTGATTTTCTTCGCTCATATTGGGGTTAAAAAAACAACCCACAAAAATACGGATTTTAAGCCGCATTACTGCATTTGTTGATAAAATAGACACGATATTAACACATATTTTTACCGTTAGGATACTTGGGCCGAAACGTTATCTTTGTCAAAATTTTTAAAAAGCAAGACAATTTGGATCTTCCGCAAATCTGAATATCTGCAAAACACACTAAAATGAAAATTACTGTTCCCGTTCTTTCAAAAATCGCCATCGCTGCCGTAGTTGCCGGCAGCATTTTGGCTTGCAACAAGCCACAAACCGCCGATAAGCCCGCCCAGGCAAGCACCGATGCTGCCAAAGAGACCATAGTGTACATTAACCAGGATACTTTATTGAGTAAATACGAGTATGCCAAGGATATAACCAATTCGTTACAGGCGAAGGGAAAGGCAGCAAAAAGCGAAATACAAGGCAGGGTTGATGCTTTCCAGGCGGAAGTGGCCGATTACCAAAAAAACGCCGGGACAATGCCAGCCGACCAAAGACAAACTAAAGAGCAACATTTGCAAAGGGAACAGCAGGATCTGCAAAATCATCAGCAGGATGCCGCAGCCGGATTTCAAAATGAACAGATAGGCGCAAACAATAAGGTGTACGACAAGATCGCTGATTTTACCAAAGGATATGCTAAAGAGAAGGGCTATAAATTGGTGCTGATGTACTCAAAAGCCAATCCAACCATCCTGTATGGCGATCAAACCCTCGACGTAACAGCCGATGTGATAAAAAGGCTTAACGACGCTTACGCGAAAGAGAAAAAATAGAATAGTCCGAAAGTCGGCAAAGTCAGTAAAGTCCCACCGCGTGCCGCCTTAGCTTTAGCGGTGGCGCAAAGAAGCTGCAGCTGAGGTCTCGCAAAAAATAACCCGAGTTATATCGAAGTCTGAAATAAATGCCCCGGCATCGTGATGATCAAAATGCATTTTGGTCTGGTTTCAGGAAGGAGTTCCTGATCGTAAGGAAAATGATCTTAAGGTCGAGTAAGAACGACCAGTTTTCCAGGTACCAAACATCGGCCTCTACACGCATAAACATTGCATCAACGGTCTTCGTTTCGCCTCGTAAACCCTGCTGTTGCGCCCAGCCGGTTATGCCTGGTTTCAGAAAATGCCTTACCATAAACTGGTCGATCAATGCTGAATATTGATTGGTATGCTTAATCATGTGCGGCCTTGGGCCAACCACCGACATATTTCCCAGTAAAACGTTAAAAAATTGCGGCAATTCGTCCAGGCTGGTCCTTCTCAAAATGGCGCCAACTTTGGTTATCCGGTTATCATTACGGGTAGCCTGCTTGTCATCGGCATCATTATTCACATACATGCTTCTGAGCTTATAGCACTTAAAAGGGTTATTATCCCGGCCCGACCTTACCTGTGTAAAGAAAACAGGCCCCCTTGATTCCAGCTTGATCAGTATAAACAATATCGGGAAAAGCCAGCTAAAAATAAAAATGATCACAAACAGGGAGAAACCTATATCAAACATCCTTTTAATCGATCGGTTTAACAAATTTTCAAGCGGCTCTGTCCTAACGGAAATTACAGGAATATGTCCCAGGCTTTGAACAACCGTAGCCCTTTTAGCGAAATCGAAATACTCGGGCACATATTTGAAACGGATAAGGTTTTTGTCCGCATCAACCATTAATTTTTCAATTTTTTCTAAATCAGATATCGGGAGCGTACAAAAAATCTCGTCGACCTTGTTGGTCAAAACATAATCGATGCATTGATTGGTCTCCCCTAAATACAACTGTCTGTCCTTTATTTTTTCGGGGTTGTCATCAAAAAAGCCAACGGGGTTATAGCCCTGGGAAGGGTTTTCATTAAAAAAATTGTAAAGATCGTAACCGATCCTCCCCGCGCCTATAATAATCACTTCCCGGTGATCCAGCAACGCTCTCCGGTCATTCTTGCGGATGCTAAGGAAAACCAGCTTCCATAAACCGAGCAGGAACCCGAAAAGGGCCAACGAATAAAATAAATACTGCCTTGTAATAAAATAGGCTTCAGTACCAATCAATATTAAAATGGTAATACATATAATGCTTACAAAAATTAAATATGTTTTAATTACCCCCCGGTAGGTTTTAATGGAATCCTTATTCAACACCTGCTCATAAAGCCCGGATATATTTGCTGATAAAAGCCAGATTAAATTGAAAACTAAAACGATCGGCAGATACCTCCTGTTGGTTGATGAGTAGACCGCCGACCGGTTTTCGAGCAGGTATATCGCAATCATGCTTATATTTAATATAATATAATCGATGGCGAGATTTAAAGCCTTAAAAAAAGTAGTATGCCTGTTTATCATTTAAAACATTTGTAATTAATCACACATTACACACTTTCAAAATTTCTATTATCGGCTTTGTCCGGGAGTATTTTCCGGGAAAACCGGGGGCAATAATAATCAAAATAGCAGGTGCGTCAACAGTTCGTCTCTGTTCAGATCATGTAAACCAGGCGGCCGTCAAAGGCTTAAAAACTTTATAAAATATCGGCGCGATAGCAGGCGCAGTACCGGAGAGTGCTTGATTGTTGAAATTAAAGTTATCCCCACGACTTTCGTCGGAGCTATTAATCACTAAGGCCGGCATTTTACGGAAAACCTCCTTTATCGTAACAATTAAATGGTAATATAAAAAAACATCCAGGTAGAGCTTTTTTTCCATAATATTAATTATTGTGCAACTATATTACTTTTTTATCAATAGGATATTCAAAAATATAGTTTTTTTTCAGAGTTATAAAATCAATTCTTCCAAAATTATTTATTGTACAAACTTTTTCCTTAAAAAAGCGACTGCCGTTCGCTAGTTGCCCAACGGAGAAAATGGTATTTTTTTACTTTTGTTCCGACCCGCAAAACACTACGAAAAAAAACCGTCCTTCAGGTCATCGATTTCCCTTCTGTCCTTTTTGGTTGGCCTGCCGGTACCCCTGTCTCTTGTTAAGACCGGCGCCTGGAATACCGATTTAAAAGCATGAGTTTGCTCGAAAGGTGTAATGTCTTCATAAAAGTTTACCGCTGTTTTGGCGTCGGTCCGGTTTTCCGCCATCCCGGTAACTTTCAGTATTCTGCGTTCGGCGCCCTTCGTTACATGGTACACCTCGCCTATTTTTACTTCGTGCGAGGGCTTTATATTCTGCCCCTCAAGCTTTACGCGACCGGCCTTGCAGGCATCGGTGGCCAGCGTGCGGGTTTTAAAAGCGCGGATGGCCCATAAATACTTGTCAATTCTTAGCTTTTCCCTTTCTGCCATGATGGTGTTCAAACTTACAAAGATTTACAACAACGCAAAGCCGCCACCGCAACGGCCAGGCGCAAACGCATTAAAATTATTTTGAACAAAATTATATAATGTAGTGGCTAATGTGCTTTGCTTTTGTAATCAATAATTTTCACCGCAAGGTCGCAAAGTCTTTTCTTCGTGGTCATCGCAAAATCCTGGACAAAAAAATAAACCACAAAGTTCACAAGGGACACAAAGACGTCACAAAGTAAACCGCATTTATAGTGTCCTTTGTGTACTTAGTGGTAAAAACAATCAGACGAGATCGCAACCTGCTTAGCTTTGCGCCCTGTGATATCTTCGCGCTCTTGCGGTTAAAATCCGTTGGATAAAATTATATGATGTAGTGGCTAATGTGCTTTGCTTTTGTAATCAATAATTTTCACCGCAAGGTCGCAAAGTCTTTTCTTCGTGGTCATCGCAAAATCCTGGACAAAAAAATAAACCACAAAGTTCACAAGGGACACAAAGACGTCACAAAGTAAACCGCATTTATAGTGTCCTTTGTGTACTTAGTGGTAAAAACAATCAGACGAGATCGCAACGTGCTTAGCTTTGTGCTCTCCTATGATATCTTCGCGCTCTTTGCGGTTAAAATACGTTGGATAAAATTATATGATGTAGTGGCTAATGTGCTTTGCTTTTGTAATCATTAATTTTCACCGCAAGGTCGCAAAGTCTTTTCTTCGTGGTCATCGCAAAATCCTGGACAAAAAAATAAACCACAAAGTTCACTAAGAAGGCACAGAGAAACAAATTACAAACTATTAAAGCTTTGCGTTCTCCGTGTTTTTCCTTTGTGCTCTCTGTGGTAAAAAACAATTAGACAATATCCCAAAGCGATTTTCTTTGTGGCCTTTGTGAACCCTTAGTGGTTAAAAAACTCCTTTAAACTAGCCATTTCCGGGATTCAACCCTAATCCGCTTAAAACTATTTCAATCTGCTGTCCCTATGCCCTTGTTAACAAAAACCCGCAAATTCCTTAAAAATCCGTTAATTTGTCAAAACATTCATACACAATGCAAGACCTGAAAAAATTAGTTGAAGAAGCCTGGGAAGACAGGAAATTATTACAATACATCGAGTATATTAATGCAATAGACACCGTTATCGAGAAACTTGATAAAGGCAAGCTGCGTGTGGCCGAATTGATCGGCACCAGGTGGCATACAAACGACTGGCTAAAAAAAGCGGTTATACTTTATTTTCCAACCAGGCATATGGAAGAAATTGAAGTGGGCCCATTTGTGTTTCATGATAAAATGAAATTAAAGACCGACTACGCCAAAACGGGCGTGCGGGTGGTTCCCCACGCGGTTGCCCGTTACGGCGCCTACCTGGCCAAAGGCGTGATCATGATGCCCTCCTATGTAAATATCGGCGCCTATGTTGACGAGGGCACGATGGTTGACACCTGGGCAACGGTAGGCTCCTGCGCACAAATAGGCAAGCATGTTCACCTCAGCGGCGGCGTGGGTATTGGCGGCGTTTTGGAACCTGTGCAGGCCGCGCCGGTGATTATTGAAGATAATTGCTTTTTAGGCTCAAGGTCGATAGTTGTTGAAGGCGTTCACCTGGAGACCGAAGTTGTTTTAGGGGCAAACGTTGTTTTAACCGCATCGACCAAAATAATTGATGTAACCCACGAAAAACCGATTGAATATAAGGGCATGGTGCCTGCGCGCTCGGTAGTTATACCGGGTTCCTACACCAAAAAATTCCCCGCTGGCGATTACCAGGTGCCTTGTGCCCTGATCATCGGTAAGCGGAAGGAATCAACCGATAAAAAAACTTCGCTAAATGATGCCTTGAGGGAGAACAATGTCTCGGTTTAGATGTGAAATGTTAGATATGAGATTTGAGATATGTGATATGGGACAGAAAAAATAGTTGAATTTTATTCCTGAAAAATGTCTCACATCTCAAATCTCAAATCTCACATCTCACATCCAAAGATTCTGATCAGACTCCCCAATTGGCTGGGCGATGTAGTAATGAGTTCGGCATTTGTTAACACTGTAAGGGAGTTTTATCCCGGCGCTGTTATCGATGCTATTGTTAAAAAAGAACTTGTCGGCGCCGCTTCCCTGATCCCCGGCCTGGACCGGGTTCATTCGTTTTCAAAACAGGAATTTCCGGGCCTTAGGGGCGCGTATGCCTTTGGAAAACAATTGCGGTCCGAAAAATACGACCTCTTTTTTAATCTTCCGGAATCTTTTTCCTCGCAGGTAATGGCGAAAGCAACGGGTATAAAAATACGCGTTGGTTTTAGTAAAGAGGGCAGCTTTTTTTTGCTGACCAATAGTTTTAAAAAGCCGAAAAACATTCACAGGGTTGAGGAATACGTTTCGCTGGCTGAACAGTTTTTGGGTAGAAAACCCTCAAGTTACAACGTAAGGCTTGATGTTGCAAAACCCGGCAAGTCCGCTGATGGCCTGGTGATCATCAATTTCAACTCGGAAGCTTCATCAAGGCGCATGCCCGCCGATAAGGCCAAACAAATGCTCAACCTGCTTACAAACACGTTCACCAAAACGCGCTTCACGTTGATCGGCTCCAAAAAAGAGGCCGAATTTATTGAACAAATTACAAGCGGCGCAGATAACGGTGACAGGCTGCAGAATGTAGCCGGGCAGACTGACCTGGCTGGCCTTGCTTGCCTGCTGGGCGCCGCCGCCGCAGTTTTAACCACCGACTCCGGCCCGGCGCATTTGGCAAACGGCGTCGGTACACCAACAATTGTGCTGTTTGGAGCCGGGAATGAGCATAACACCGCCCCATATAATAAAAAAGACCTCCATGTGATCCGGTATGGGAAGCTTGACTGTGAGCCCTGCGTAAAAAACACCTGTGAGCTGTATGGCATACCGAAGTGCATGGAGCTAATAGATGAATTGGAGATCATCAGCGCACTGACAAACTATATTCCGAATGGTTGATCAGCCTTGCGCTCAAGCGTTTGGTATATCAACCTGCATTCCTCCAAAATATCCTGGTCAAAACCTGCAGCACTTTTTATAACAGGTTTAAATGGCTTCAGTTCAAAAACAGGGTTCATGATATCTATTTTTGAAAACAAGGCCACAAGGCTTGCTTCCGGATCGGCACAAAACTTTTCGTAATTAAAAAGTATCGTGTTGTTACTGATATTGCGGGATAAATAGCCATAATAGTTTTTCCAGCTGAGCAGCCAAAAGTTTAGCTCAGTTTTAGGATAGTACTGCATAGTTTCCAAAGTCTCTTCGTCGCCAAGGAAAAATGGCTTTTGATTCAGGCCGAATTCAAAATGTCCCAGCCAGTTCATGTAATTTAATGAAAACCGATCGGTTTTATGGATGTCAGAGAAACGGAGATGCTGATTTAGCAAGGATATGGATTGCTGCAGCGGATCGCGAAAAGGGACGATGATGCAAGCTTCGGGGAAAGTCTTTTGCAGGTAATCTATTCTCAGGATGTTATTATTGTTTTTTGACAGGTAACGCCTTTTATCTTCCTGAACTCCCGGGCCTAAAACATTCCCGATATAATTTTTGAACTTTTTTGACAGATCAGCATCAACCTTATGTACCATCAACCGGTCGTCACGAATATAATTTTTGCCGCAAAACACCCTCCAAAAAACCTCTTCGAAAGCCTCCGGGCTATCGGGGCCGATCATTATACCATCGTTGTGAGCCCTTTCATGGGATGGTGGCGAAGCCGACCGGTACGAAATTTTTTTCCAGGTATTTGGCATCAGCACAAAAGGCATATCCGAATAAGTCAGCGCTTTAAATGCACCGGTTTCATAAAGGTATTTCAGTAAAATAGTTGTCCCGGACCGGGCCAGGCCCGATATAAAAATGTGATTGCCCGGTAAGTCTTGCTCTTTCCGGGTCAAAGCATTTTCGACGTCAAAGGACATCTCCGCTACGGCAGCATACTGCAGCGCAACTTTGTGGACAAACCGCGATAAAAATTTATAGTCGCGCCCTGGCATAAATTTTCTTGAATACGAAATAAGAACAAAAAGCGAGTACAGAAACTACCATACCGGTCACCGTTTCGAGGTACGCAAATAAAGCTTTGGTTTTAACAATCCCCAAAAAGTCGCCGATAAGCACGAACTGAAAGCCAATCGCCAAAACCAAAAGTACCAGGGAGGCCAGTTTTGCGGACAGTTTGAATATACCGGCTGAGTTTGCCAGCAGCAGTTTTTGTTTCTCCCCATCCTCAACAATTTCAGAGCCTATCGTTTTAAGCGACATTTTACTGAGCGTTGAAATTTTGCGCAGGAATTTGATCAACGGCAACTGATCCGATAAAAAAGCAAGCGAGAAAAAAATAGCGCCTATATAACTAATCAATACCATCTTCGTTTGGTTTTTTGCCTTTAATCTTTTTGATCAGCCGCTTTACCGGGTACCAAATAATGGCAAACAATGCCAGGAAAATTGATGTAAAGAAGCCCAGTACAGCTGTGATGATCCCTCCTCCCAAACCGGGGCCGATATAACCCCAAACCGACGACAGTATGACGATCATATCCCGATTACTTTTTATTTAAAAACGTTAATTTACTAAACTCGTCGCTGGTAATAAACGTCGAGCACGATAAAGCCGCTATGGCGTGATCATCAATACGATCAACGTACTGCCAGATGACACCGCGGGTATTTCCCCGGAGCAGCCTGTTTTTGTTGGTTTCCTCAACAAACAGGTCCCCGTTTTGTAAAACTTCCGCCCGGCCTTCATCAGGGGTTGATACCTTTGCGCTTTTCAGAAAAGCGGTATAGGGCGTTGTTGTTTTGCCGGTATTAAAACTGAAAATATACTCCTCGTTATATCCGGTCAACAGCTTTTCGTCGCCAAAAACCCGCACCATATCATTCCCAAATACGCTGATGGCGGTATCGCCCATAAAATGCGCGTCATGCTGGTTTAGCCAGGGGCCTGTTTGCAGCCATAAAATTTTATTTGTCGACGGCCGGTATAAAAAAACAGTGCTTCTGTTCCTGGCGCTGATCAGCAGGTCGCCTTTTGCCCAATACTTTCCAGTTGTTAACGCGGGCTGTATCTCGTTTATATGCAACAGGTCCTTTTCATAAGGCCCGGCGCCCAACAGTAGCGCGCGGTAGGCATTATCGTATAAAATTTGAGCGACCGACCGCCGCAATAATATTTTGCCGGCCGGAGAAAGCTCCGTTATTGCATCATCCTTAAAATCACTCAATACGCCTGAAAAAAACGGCGAACGCTCAATAACCGAAGGCGCCCAAATATTACCGTCGGCATCAAGTTCAGTCGAGTGGTGATAAACGCCGTCGGCCGACCAAACCAGCCTGGAGTATTTATCTATTTTTATCAGTGGCGAAAGTAAGTTATTGAAGATCAGCGACCCATCCGGCAAAAGTAAAGGGCGGTACAATCGCAAATCATGCACGTTTTGGTCAGTCCAGGATTTGTTGCGCCCGCCAATTTGCTTAATGATTGCTTTGTAATCCGGCTCCCATTGATAAATGATCCTCTGATCGGCAAGGCGGACGAGTTTTACGACGGATTGGTCTTTAATTTTGCTGTAGGTCGCCAGCAAGAGATAACCGTTATCGATGTATTTGTTATCAGCCTCGAAGCCTTTTATAGCGGGGTAATAATCCGGGCTGATCAGTTTGCTGCCTTGCCCTATTTCGTTAAAGCTCTCCTTTAATAATGACGGTGATGACGCGATGGCTATAATAGCATGGTCGGTTGCCGTGCGCGCGCCCTGCCGGCTGGTTTTTATCCGCCAAACGGCCCACCCGAACGCCAGGGCGCCCATGAACGAAAACCAAAGGAGCAGCAACACAAACCAAAGCGGTATTTTTTTATTCATCGCGGGCACATCAGGGGTAATGCCGGTACTAAAATAGGGAATGAGATTCAAAAGTATATGCTGCCTCGTTGCAAAAACAGGGGATCGTTTTTAAAATTGACGGATAGTGTGGATGATTTTAACACAGAGATACAAAGAAGACACTGAGTTCGCTGTGTTTTTGAAATCAACAGGGCTGTTTTAAGCTGTTTAAATACTTTAAGAAAATAAAATTTATTCCTCTGTGAACTCCGTGCGTTCTCTGTTTCTCTGTGTTAAAAAATTATTTAATTGGTTTTTACCCATTCAAACCGCTATAGAGCCAAAATTTTTAGGTGATCGTACACGACCGGAATGCGTTTAAAAGCATTTCAGACGTGTTTTGCCGGCTATTTGAAAGTGCTGTGGCGCTGTTTTGTCAGTTCATAGCTATAGGTGTTCACGAAAATCTTCAAAAACGTGACAATTTTGATCATCATCAAATCTTAATGTGTTAAAAATCAGTGTTTTTCGTACCTGTTTTACAGGGTGTATGTGTGCAAAACGTGAACACTTTGATAGCGGTTTAAAATGCTTTGACGGCTTAAAAAAGGGCGATTAATTTTAGACGCGATTGTCTTTGGCTGCAAAAATCGAAACCGAAAACTCATAGCCAATGATTAATACATTGCGCTTATATTTGCCGGATGCTTAGAGACGAAGTTGCAAAGGCTTTAAAAATTGTCAGGGAGGGTGGGATTATCCTGTATCCAACCGATACGATATGGGGTATTGGCTGCGATGCGACTAACACAGAAGCCGTTAATAAAATTTACCGGCTGAAACAACGCGACGAGGCCAAAAGCATGATCATTTTGCTGGATACCGAAAACAAACTGGAAAGTTATGTCGGCGAAGTTAATCCATTAGCTTACGACCTGATCGAGTACGCCGAAAACCCGCTGACCATCGTATTTCCGGGCGCCAAAAATATCTCGCCGGCATTGATCAGCAGCGACGGCAGCATCGGCATACGCATATCAAAACATCCATTTTGCCTGCAATTGGTGCAGCAATTAAGGAAACCCCTGGTGTCAACATCCGCTAATATCAGCGGCAAGCCTTCGCCCCAATATTTTTCGCAAATCGCACCGGAAATAATTGAAGGCGCAGATTACGTTGTGGACCTGGAGCAGCACAGCATGGAAATAAAAAACCCATCGACCATAATGCGCCTGGCGCCGAATGGCCAATTTGAATTTATAAGACGATAATTGGATTTACGATTTTAGAATTACGATTTACGATTGAGTAAATACTTTTGTATAACTACATTGTGTATAATTTAACCGCAAAGATCACAAAGCGGAAGACGCAAAGCGCACAAAGCCTTTATAGCTTGTCATTTTTTCTTTGTGCTCTCTGCGCCTTCTTTGTGTCCTTTGCGGTTAAAATTAATTTGATTTTTTAACTGTTATCCGCCAAATTGGCGGACATAAAGCCTTTATTTTAGACTTCAATCTGAGATCGTAAATCGAATGACAAAACATCTGAAACACCCTGTATTCTCCATCATATCAACGCTGGCAGGTGAAGAAAACCTGCAGATATTTGCAATCGGCGGATTTGTGCGCGATATTTTCCTGAACAGGTCATCAAAAGATATTGATATCGTAGTTATTGGCAACGGGATAGCCTTTGCCGAAAAGGTTGCAAAAAAGCTAAAAGTAAAGCTGGCGGTTTACAAAAACTTTGGCACCGCTTCATTAAAATACCGGGAACTGGAGGTAGAGTTTGTCGGCGCCCGCAAAGAATCCTACCGTTCGGATTCGCGGAAGCCTATCGTAGAAAATGGCACGCTGGAAGACGACCAGAAACGCCGTGATTTTACGATCAATGCGTTGGCCATATCGCTGCATCCAGGTACATTCGGTGAGCTTTTGGATCCGTTTAACGGGCTTGCCGACCTGGAAAACAAGCTCATCCGCACGCCGGTGAATCCTGCTGAAACGTTTTCGGATGACCCGCTCCGGATGATGCGTGCGATACGGTTTGCCACCCAACTGAACTTCAGGATTGATGAACCGGCGGTAGCAGCAATAAAGGATCTTACCGAAAGGATAAAAATAATATCCCAGGAACGCATAACAGATGAGTTGAATAAGATCATTTTGTCGCCCAAACCATCCATAGGCTTTAATTATTTGTTTGACACCGGCCTGCTGCATAAAATATTCCCGCAAATGGCCGCACTTTACGGTGTCGACTATATCGACGGCAAGGGCCACAAGGATAATTTTTATCACACGCTGCAGGTGCTGGATAATATTTGCGAAACGACAGCTGACCTGTGGCTGCGATGGGCCGCCATTTTACACGATATTGCCAAACCAGCCACAAAACGTTTTGAGCCGGGCCATGGATGGACCTTTCACGGGCACGAGGACCGGGGTGCGCGCATGGTGCCTAAACTGTTTACACAATTAAAGTTGCCGCTTAACGAAAAAATGAAGTTTGTACAAAAAATGGTACAACTTCACCTAAGGCCTATTGTGTTGGCGCAGTCTATTGTTACCGACTCAGCGGTACGGCGTCTATTATTTGACGCAGGTGATGATATTGAAAGCCTTATGCTGTTGTGTAAAGCAGACATCACCACAAAAAATGAATATAAGGTTAAAAAATATCGCCAGAATTTTGAGCTGGTTCAACAAAAATTAAAGGATGTTGAAGAACGTGATAAGATGAGAAACTGGCAGCCGCCGGTCACGGGCAACGATATTATGGAATTATTCGGTATACAAGAGGGCCGTGAGGTGGGTATAATTAAAAACCAGATCCGCGAAGCCATATTGGAAGGGGAAATTCCCAATTCGCGCGAGGCTGCAATAGCTTATACAATAACAAAAGGCGCAGAAATTGGCTTAAAAGTTGTGGAGGGAAAATGATTTCGGATTTCGGATGTTCGATTTCGGAATTATTTTATCGGCGGATTCGATATGAGGAATAGTAATTGCGAAATACTTAACTTTGGGGTTAACCCCATATATTTCGTAAATAATAAATCCGAAATCGAAATTCCGAAATCCAAAATGATATTAATATTAAATCCGAAATTGAACATCCGAAATAAGATTAATATTAAATCCGAAATCGAACATCCGAAATCCGAAATAACTAAAACATTATTAATTTTGCAAAAATATACTTACAAAACAAATGGCACTTTACAGGTTCAGGATCACTTTTGAAGATTACGATGATGTGATGCGCGAGATCGATGTTAAGTCGAATCAAACATTCGAAGATCTTCACCGGGCGATCCACCAATCAACTGGCTATAGCCCCGAATACCCCTCTTCTTTTTACATCAGTAACGACCAATGGATGAAGGGCGAAGAGATTACTTTTATGCCTAACCAAAAAAGAATAGACAGAGGTGTAGCCTTAATGGATAAGGTAAAGCTGCTGAAATACATTGACGACCCGCATCAAAAATTCTATTATACCTTTAATTTCGACAGGCCCTTCGACTTTCATGTGGAGCTATTGAAAATAATTTTGGATGAGAACCCCGGAACAAACTATCCGGCCATTGTCAAATCGGTGGGCGAAGCGCCAAAGCAATTTGGTAACATCGTGGCGCCGTCAGCTGCACCGGCAGGCGCCGATGATTTTGATTTCCTTAACGAAATGACCTACAGCGAAGAGGATACTGAAGAGTTCTCAGAAATTTCGGAAGACGAAGGCGTTGAACCAGTGGCTAAGGCCCCCGTAGAAGAAGATGAAGACGACGAATTCAGCAACGAATTTTCGGATGACGAAAATTTTGAGGACGAAAGCCGTTTACCCGGCGGAGAGGAATATTAGCTTTTAGTTCATGGTTCATAGTTCATGGTTCATGGCCGGAAGCTTATTGGTTTTCGGCTGTATGGTTGTTTGACTTTGCAAATTGAAATCTCAATCTAAACACCACCATTGCTTAATTACTTTTTCCTTCCATGAACTATGAACTATGAACCATGAACTATCCAAAACCCTTATTGTCATTGCCGGCCCGACGGCATCGGGCAAAACGGCCGCTGGCATCGAACTGGCAAATCATTATAAAACTGTTGTCGTTTCTGCCGATTCCCGGCAGTTTTACAAGGAAATGTCTATCGGCACAGCTAAACCCAGTCGCGAAGAACTTGCAGCAGCCAAACATTACTTTATCGATACACTTTCCATTACCGATACCTACACGGCTGGCGACTATGAGCAGGACGCCCTGAAACTGCTTGACGAGCTTTTCAAAATTCATGAGGTGGTCATCCTGGTGGGCGGCTCCGGCTTGTTCATAAAAGCAGTTTGTGAGGGTTTCGACTCGTTCCCTGACATAAAGCCCGGCATTCGGGAAAAATTGATCGAAGAGTTTAAAGAGAAAGGGATAGGTTCCCTGCAGGAAAAGTTGCAGTTGGCTGATCCACTTTATTTTGGGCAGGTCGACCTGAATAACGCGCAACGTATCATCCGCGCCCTGGAGGTTTTTGAAAGCTCGGGAAAGCCTTATTCTTCTTTTCGCAAATCAGGCGGTGGCGACCGGCCCTTTCAAATCGTAAAGATCGGGCTGGGTATGCAGCGGGAGGTTTTGTACGACCGAATTAACCGGCGCGTTGACGAAATGATCAAACATGGACTGGTTGATGAAGCCAGGTCGCTTCTACCCCACCGGCACTTTAATGCGCTGAATACTGTGGGATATTCCGAACTATTCGACTATTTTGATGGCAAAACCGATTTGGAAACGGCAATAGTACTAATTAAGCAGAACACGCGCCGCTTTGCAAAAAGGCAGATGACCTGGTTCAATAAGGATAAGGAAATTACCTGGGTATCGGCCGATAACGCCGGATTAGTTGATAAAATCGCGGACATCATAGCTGGTGTTGTGTAATGATCGTATCGGGTTAAAAGTCTTAGGTAAGAAAAAAATAACTTAAGACTTGCGACTAAAGACTACTGACTTGATAATAGTTTGGTTTGAAAAAACTAAATTTATCACATGGTTAAGCTCAGTATCGTTCAATTCACCCCCTCCTTCGGTAACAAACAACACAACATCGATCAAATTGAAGAACTGCTGAGCGGCAACCAGGCTGATATTATCGTACTGCCCGAACTGTGTACAACAGGTTATTCTTTTTTAACAAAACAGGAAGCGCTCGATGTCGCTGAAGATGCCGGCGGTGAAAGTATCGCATTCTTCAAGCGCCTTGCGGTTAAACGTAAAGCCTTGATCGTTGCCGGTTTTGCGGAGAAAGATGGTGACAAAACATATAATTCAGCGCTTGCAGCCTTACCTGACGGGGGCTTAAGGGTATATCGCAAAACCCATCTTTTTTTTAGGGAAAAACTATGTTTTGAACCGGGAAACTCAGGTTTTTTTATCGTCGACCATCCTTTGCTGGACTGCAGCGTCGGCATTATGGTGTGCAATGACTGGCGCTACCCTGAGTCCGCCCGGAGCCTGGCATTAATGGGTGCAGACGTGATCGCTTGCCCATCAAACCTGGTATCCACGCTGTGGGGTATCGGCATGCCGGCAAGAGCGCTTGAAAATAAAGTGTATGTTGCCGTAGCAAACAGGTGTGGTGCGGAGACCAGAACACTTGAAGACGGCAGCTTACAAAACCTGACCTTCAACGGAGGTTCTGTTATATACGATTTTAACGGCACACCGCTGGCACAGGCCGGTAAAGATGAAAACAGCGTGCTGACCGTCGAGATTACCCCTAAACTAACGCGCGACAAATCCTTTAACGCTTTTAATGACCTTTTCAAAGACCGGAGACCGGATCAATATTCACTGGAATAAAACCACCTGAACAAACCCAAATGGCAGAAAACCAACCTTCAGACGAGCATAAAAGCCCGCACTTTATAAGAGCACTTAACCTACCGACCGCAATTTTGATGGTTGCCGGTATCATGATCGGCTCCGGCGTATTTAAAAAAATCGTGCCTATGGCGCAAACGCTCCATAACGGGAATTATATTTTGCTGGCCTGGATAATAGCAGGGGTGATAACTATGTTTGGCGCGTTTGCCTATGCCGGCCTTGCCACCATGACCACCCAAACCGGCGGCGTATATGAATACCTGCGCTTAATTTACGGCGATTTCATTGCCTTTATTTTTGGTTGGTCGACATTTACCATCATAGGCAGCGGCGCCATTGCTGCCCTTTCCTTCGTGTTCGCTCAATCGGCAAACACCCTTTTTGCCCTGCCCGATCCGTTGTCGGCATTTAAAGGTATTGGGGTTGGTGACTCAGTTTTCCCGTTTGCTGATTCCGGTATAAAGATCCTGGCGGTACTCATGGTCATTTTATTAACCTGGTTCAACTGCCGCGGTATAAAACGAGGCGGGGCCTTAAGCAATATTGTAACATCGGCAAAAATTTTAGGTATCCTGGTGCTCATCATTTCAGGCTTATTATTCACGGGGCACCCTGCGGTTAATAACGGAACCAAGACGTTCGTTAACCAGGCTCCGGTGGGCCTGGCTTTGTTCAGCGGACTGTTCGGCGCTATGCTCAGCGCATTGTGGGCGTATGACGGATGGATAAATATCACCTACGTTACAGGTGAGATAAAAAACCCCACCCGCAATGTTCCCTATGCGATTATAGGTGGCGTCGGCATTGCTATGCTGCTTTATGTGCTGTTGAATTATTCCTATATGCGTGTTTTGCCCCTATCTGATTTGGCGCATCTGGGGCAAAATAAAATAGCAGCGGCGGCAATAGCGGGCGTGCTGATGGGTAAAACGGGTGCTGTAGTTATTGCGCTGCTAATCATGACCTGCACGTTCGGCGCTTTAAACGGCTGCATTATTTCCTACCCGCGTGTCTATTTCCGCATGGCACAGGAGAAGGTTTTCTTTAAAAAAGCGGCGAATATTAACCCTCGCTTTAGCACGCCAAATGCGGCCCTTATTTATTCAGCTATCTGGAGTTGCGTATTGCTGATTAGCGGCACGTTTGACCAGATAACCAACCTGATCATCTTTGCATCCTACGCCTTTTTTGCCTTAGGCGCTTTCGGTTTGATAAGAATGAAGATGAAGGGTGTAATTAAATCGAAAGTTATCGGCTACCCGGTTATACCGGTGATCATCATTTTGTTTTGTATTGTGCTGATTGTGAATACCATCATCACACAGCCGGGCGCATCGACTATAGGGTTGCTGCTGATCCTCAGCGGCACACCGTTTTATTTTTATTTCAAGCGGGCATAAGCAATTCGCTTATGCCATCAGGCTTTCCAGGTATACGCCGTAACCGCTCTTGATATATTTTTTCACCAGCACCTTAAGCTGTTCGTCATTTATAAAACCGCGGCGGTAAGCCACTTCCTCGATACAACCGATTTTTGTAGCCTGGCGTTTTTCAATAACCCGCACATATTCCGAGGCATCGCTTAATGAGTCAAAAGTACCGGTATCCAGCCAGGCGGTGCCCCTGTCCATCACCCCAACGTGCAAATCGCCTTGTTCCAGGTAGAACTTGTTTACATCGGTAATCTCATATTCGCCACGGGCAGATGGTTTTAAATTTTTAGCTATATCAATAACCCGGTTATCATAAAAATAAAGGCCGGGAACCGCGAAGCTTGATTTTGGATGCAAGGGCTTTTCCTCAATAGAAATGGCCCTCAAATCTTTATCAAACTCCACCACGCCATAACGTTCCGGATCGGCAACAGGATAAGCGAATATCGCTGCCCCGCTCACATTGTTAAAACTGCGTATCAACTCGCTAAAGCCGGTACCATAAAAAATGTTGTCCCCCAAAATCAGGGCCACCTTGTCATTGCCGATAAATTTCTCGCCAATTACAAATGCCTGCGCCAGGCCGTTCGGTTTTTCCTGGATAGCATAGGTAAAATTACAGCCCAATTCTGCTCCATCGCCAAGCAGCCGTTTAAAACTTTCAATGTCTTCGGCCGTAGTGATGATCAAAACTTCCCTTATATCCGCCAGCATTAAGACAGATAAAGGATAATAGATCATCGGCTTATCGTATATCGGCATCAGTTGTTTACTGATGGCCCTCGTAATCGGATAAAGCCGCGTACCTGATCCGCCTGCTAAGATTATTCCTTTCATTTTAGCTTACCTGTTTTTCAGCCTGTCGATACAAATGGCCAGACTATCACGCCAGTACGGTATTTCGATATTAAAAGTTTGTTTTATTTTGCTTTTGTCCATTACCGAATATGCAGGCCTTACCGCTTTCGTTGGATATTCAGAAGTTTTTATCGGTAAAACCTTTACCCGGGTGTCTGAAATATCGAAAATAGCTTTGGCAAAATCATACCAGGAAGCCACGCCCTCGTTGCTGTAATGGTATGCCCCGTAATCCGTATTGCCGCTGCCTATTATGTGCATAATACACGCCGCAAGGTCCATGGCGTAGGTCGGTGTGCCGGCCTGGTCGGCAATGATCTTCAACTCGTCGCGCTCCGCGCCAAGCTTAAGCATGGTTTTAACAAAATTATTGCCATACTCCGAATAAAGCCAGCTGGTGCGGATTATAAAATGCTCCTTTAGGATAGCTTTCACCGCGAGCTCTCCGTCCAATTTGGTTTGGCCATAAACATTAATAGGTTCGGCAACATCATCTTCTGACAACAATGCAGGTTTATCCCCTTTAAATACAAAATCGGTTGAAATATGAACCAGCGCAGATCCGTTTTCCGCACAGTGCCGCGCCAGGTTTTCGGCCCCGGTTTGGTTGATTTTCAGGGCCATTTCGCGGTCATCTTCAGCCCTGTCAACCGCTGTATAGGCAGCACAATTTATGCTGAATGAGGGCTTGTATTTTTCAAATATCGCTTTTAGGGCATTGTCATCCAGGATATTAGCCTCAGTCTCACTGGGGAAATAAATCGAGGCTATCGAATTTTTTTCTGCGAAGGTTTTCAGGCAATTTCCTAACTGGCCAGACGCACCAAAAACAACAATGCTATTCATATAGGGATTTATGGGTTTGTTATGTGTATGGGTTCAGTTTACCTCATTTTCAACTTTTAAACGGGCTAATATCCGAAAACAGTTCCTGCTCTATCGCGCAGCATAAAATGTGGCCGATAAGTATATGCGACTCCTGAACACGCGGCGTATCGTTCGAAGGCACCTTTATGCAAATGTCACATTTGTCTGCCATTTTGCCGCCGGTCATCCCGGTAAGGCCAATTGAAATGATCCCCTTTTCTTTGCAGACATCCAGTGCATGCAAAATATTCGGCGAATTGCCCGATGTCGACAACCCGATAAAAATATCACCTTCGTTGCCCATTGCCTGAACCTGGCGCGAAAATAGTTTTTCGTACCCGTAATCGTTGCCTATAGCGGTAAGGATTGAAGAATCGGTTGTCAGCGCGATAGAGGGAATACCCGGCCTGTCGAAATAAAACCGCGCCACCAATTCACCGGCCAAATGCTGCGCATCGGCCGCGCTCCCGCCATTGCCGGCAAACATCGTCTTTTTTCCGTTTTTATAGCCCTCAATAATCGTCTCAGCTGATTGAATGATCAACTCCAATAGCGCCTCATCCTTTAAAATTAGCTCTTTTGCGTCTATCGAAGCCTGTATTTGTGATTTTACTGATTTCAGCATTTTTCTTATTTAAACTTTGATTTTTTTCCACCAACCAACGGTTATTCCTTTCAAAAACCAAGGTCGCCGGCATCTTTCAAAAAAGGTAATTCCTTATCCTTGCCTGATACGATCAGTTCATTATCCGGCAGGCCCCAGTCTATTCCCAATGATGGGTCGGCATAATGTATTCCCGCCTCCGAATCCTTGTTATAGTAATTATCGCACTTGTATTGAAAAATAGCTGTGTCGCTTAGTACCACAAAACCATGCGCAAACCCTTTTGGTATAAAGAACTGCTCATGATTAACATCCGACAAAACTACCGAAAAAAATTGCCCGAATGTTTTTGATTTTTTTCGCACATCAACCGCAACATCCAATACCTCGCCCAATGTAACCCTGACTAATTTGGATTGTGCGTGTTCTCCCTTTTGAAGGTGAAGGCCCCGCAGCACCCCTTTGGTTGAAAAGGACTGGTTGTCCTGAACAAAATTTATTTCGGCGCCCACCGCGTCATTAAATTTTTGCGCGTTGTACGATTCAAAAAAATAGCCCCTGTCATCGTTAAATATCCGCGGTGAAATGACAAAGCATCCTTCAAGCGGCGTCGGTGTTATCGTCATGTTTTCGTTGATATTTAGCGATTTTCGTATTGATGGTCATAATAGCTGGTATATGCGCCGCTGGTAACATGTTCCAGCCAGGTTTTATTGCTCAAAAACCAGTCGATGGTTTGTGATAGCCCTTCTTCAAACGTCACTGAAGGCTTCCAGCCAAATTCTTTATTTATTTTACTTGCGTCAATCGCGTAACGCCGGTCATGCCCGGGCCTGTCCTTTACGTAAGTGATCAATTGAGCGCTTGTACCCGGCTGCCGTCCAAGCTTTTCATCCATCTGTTTACAAAGCAGGTTTACCAGGTCTATATTCTTCCACTCATTAAACCCGCCGATATTGTAAGTTTCCCCTGCCCTGCCCTGGTGAAACAATAAGTCTATCGCAATTGCATGATCTTTTACAAATAACCAGTCGCGGGTGTATTTACCGTCGCCATAAACCGGCAGCGGTTTGTTGTTGATGATATTGTTTATCATCAGGGGGATCAGTTTTTCCGGAAAATGATTTGGCCCGTAATTGTTTGAGCAGTTTGACACCACAGTTTGGATACCATAAGTATCAAAATATGCCCTCACAAAATGATCGGATGCCGCCTTACTGGCGCTATACGGCGAATGTGGATCGTACCTGGTTTCTTCGGTAAAAAGCCCGGTATCGCCCAAGGCGCCAAAAACTTCGTCGGTCGAGATATGGTAAAACAAATGGCTCTTGTATTCCCCCTTCCATTTTTCCTTCGCTACCTCCAGCAGGGCTACGGTACCGATCACATTGGTATACACAAAGTCAAACGGGCTCAGTATCGAGCGGTCGACATGTGATTCAGCCGCCAGATGGATAATATCGGTAATGCCGTATTTATCAAAAATAGAACTGATCGCCGCAATATCCTTTATATCCGCTTTTTCAAAAATATAGTTAGGGCTGTCCTCAATATCGGTAAGATTTTCCAGGTTGCCGGCATAAGTCAGGGCGTCGGCGTTCACAATTAAATAAAGCGGATATTTATTTACAAACCTGCGCACCACATGCGAGCCAATAAACCCGGCGCCACCGGTAATAAGAATTTTTTTCATCCTGATTTTTTATAGTACCTATGCCGAAAGAATTTTCTCCTTCGACAGAAAATCATTATAGGCCAATTTTATGCCGTCTTCGAGTTCTATTTTATGTTTCCAGCCCTTGCTGTGCAGTTTGCTTACATCCATCAACTTCCGCGGCGTTCCGTCCGGTTTCGAGGTATCAAGCCTGATCTCGCCCTTGTAATCAACGATCTTTTTTACCAGTAAAGCCAAATCTTTAATGGATAAGTCCTCGCCTGTTCCAATGTTCACTAACCCGGCCTCGTTGTAGTTTTGCATCAAATAATAGCAAGCATCAGCCAGGTCGTCTGCAAATAAAAACTCCCTCCTCGGGGTCCCGGTCCCCCAAATCGTAACAAATGGCTGGTTTTGCTCCTTAGCCTCGTGGAAACGCCTGATCATCGCCGGCAGTACGTGCGAATTTTGCGGATCGTAATTATCGTTGTATCCGTACAAATTGGTAGGCATCACCGAAATAAAATTGCAGCCGTATTGAGCCCGGTAAGCGTCGCACATCTTTATACCTGCAATTTTTGCAATAGCATAAGGTTCGTTGGTGTCTTCCAGCGGGCCGGTCAAAAGATATTCTTCTTTCAACGGCTGCGGCGCCATCTTGGGGTAAATACAACTCGACCCCAAAAACATTAATTTTTTAACACCTGTTATCCATGAGTTGTGTATAACGTTATTTTGTATCTGCAGATTATCGTACAGGAACTCTGCCCGGTAGGTATTATTGGCCATGATACCGCCAACCTTTGCCGCAGCCAAAAAAACATAGTCAGGCTTTTCCGAGTCAAAAAACTCCCCTGCCTGGTTCTGGTTTCTCAAGTCGAGCGTAGCAGATGTCCGCGTAATAAAATTTGTATACCCTTCACTTTCAAGTTTGCGGTAAATGGCCGAGCCTACCATCCCCCGGTGCCCCGCGATGTATATTTTTGCCGATTTCTCCATTTGTGTTTTTTCTATTGATCAAAGATATTTTGCAAAACAAATCAACCAACGTTAGCTGGTTATATTTTATAACTA
>Ga0206949_1072_pt1 | contig 37463 bp, 34 predicted proteins | sample Alteio_BWOrgHeat_40_FD_153240 | JGI IMG/M metagenome (GOLD analysis project Ga0206949, IMG submission 153240) | Enriched cells from forest soil in Barre Woods Harvard Forest LTER site, Petersham, Massachusetts, United States -... | ecosystem: Environmental > Terrestrial > Soil > Temperate forest >...
GCATTGGTTAAAGTAACCATTGTTGATGCGATAGGTGTTACCAAATACAATACAAAAAAATTACTGTTCAATGATAAGTCGATGAAAATTCCTGTTAACCTCAATCTCGTAAAAGGAACGTATACCATCAGTGTAGAAATAAACGGGGAAGTAGATACAATACAAATGATCATCCTGTAAAATGAAAGATATTGTACGATATAGAAACAGGATCCTTTACTATCTGCTGCTCGTGGCACTGGCAGCCGGTTGTACCAAATCACCGCCATATGTGATCACAGATCCTGCAACGGGGTTACCACCGGTTGCCCTGACAACAGCAAGCGGGGATTGTTTGATAACAAAGATCACGCAGAAAAACAAATCTGCTAACAGTGCCGATAATGCTTTTGAAATAAAACGTGATGCAGCATTAGTGGCAAGCAATATCAGTTTCTATGACAGTCTGGCAAATAAATCTGAATATAATATCCAACTGGTTACTGCAGGAGATACGATCAGATTATCAGCAGGCGGATATTTTATTTTGAATAGTACAACCAAACTGGTGAGTTATTTTTATACACTTGCCGATAATACAGACCCAACCTCCGACAAACAGGTGTACCAATATTTATATGATGCAAACGGCTACCTCGTAAAAAAATACCTGTTTGTGAACGGCGCTTCATCGCCTTATTATGAAACCAATTATACCTACAACAATAACCTTTTATCAGCCTGTGTTGTATATGCCGGTGCACAAAAGGTCAAATTACTGGAGTCCTCTATTGATTACGACATGACCGCTGCAAGAAAAGCGTGGATCTATCTTTTCCCCGACTTCTTTGAAGGATATCAATACCTGCAGGCACTTAATTTTGGCAAACGCGGTAATTATCCTGTAAAAAATATCGTTACCAAGATCTATGATGTGAGTGATGGATCGATACTTGATACATGGGCAACCACTTTCAACGGTTATGTATATAGCCAGGATAATTTTATTCTCCAGACCACAGCACAAGGTGATCTTCAGCAAGGGTTAGGCCTGCTGTTTGGAACCACGCGTTTTGATTACCAGTGTACGAAATGACCTACATTTTTTTGTTTTTCCACCTGCCGCTTTTGATATACCACAAAGAAGGGATCAAAATGGTTGACCAGTAAATAAATTCACTCGCCCAACCCCAGGTAATGGGCAGTTTCAGTTTTTCCAGTACGATAAAAACATAGATGCAATACAATGTGATCGCAGCTACTTCGGAGAAAAGATTCATGGCAGAATTGCCGGTTCCGGTTACTGCATTCATCCACACAACTGATATCGACATCAATACCAATGCCGATGAAACAACCCGCAAAACAGGTATGGCAGATTGAATAAAATCTTCGCCCTGGCCATAGATCGATAAAAATGCATGCGGGAATATATTCAGGAACAAACATACCAACGCAGCAAAACCAACACTCCATCCCATGATGCGGTAGATGAGTTTTTCTACATCGAAATGCCGGTTCTGGCCGATAACATTACTTACCATTGTATTGGTTGTTGCAGCAAAAGCCCAGGTGAAACAGCCGAAGAATCCAAAAATATTCCGCATCGTGTTCGACACAGCAAGATCTCGTTCTCCATGATGTTCGATCAGTATATAAAAAAATTCCCAGCTGATCACACTGATCATATGCTGCAGGATCAATGGATAAGACTGTTTCAGTATCAGTTTTGTATTGGCCAGGTCAAATGCCCAGTTCTTGAATAAATGCAGTTGCCTGGTAATACCATTCGCCCTGATCACAACAAATATTACCGCCAGCCCGGCAAACTCTGAAATGATAGAAGCATATGCAGCGCCATCAAACCCGAGATCGGGCATACCGAATTTTCCATAGATCAGTGAATAATCAAAGAACACATTGGTAACCGCTTCCGTTGCTGTTCCAATGATAAGATACTTGCTTTGATTGGTTCCAACCAGCAATGCATTACGCATCTGGTACACATATAAAAGCGGTAAACCAAGAATACGGATATTGAGAAAACGCACGCAGATGTGTACGCTCTCCGCATCATGCAGCGACCAGCGCAGAACCCATGGCGCAACAAACATGGTTAGTATTATGCCGATCGCCGCAAACACAAGCGCAATACGCACGCCCTGCGAAAAAAGATTACCGATCGCATCTATCCGGTTCTCGCCCGCGCGGCGCGATATCAGCGCCTGCAGCCCGTTATTCAGTCCGTGCCCCGCTACCGCAAAAATGAGGTAATACACACCCGTTATACCGGCAAGGGCCAGTGAACGTTGCCCGAGCCCGCCAAGAAAAATATTATTGGTAATAAAATTGATCTGCGGAACTATAATGGCGGCAGTTATGGGAAGCGCAATGCTTAATATTTGTTTGTTACTGATCGAGACCTGCAGGTTGATCTCCTTTGAAACATTTGCCATGATGTAAATTAATTAGTAATTAATAATTAATAGTTAGTAATTATTGATCGAAATGTGTGAAACAGATAGAACCAATTATTAATTACTAACTACTAACTACTAATTACTAATTATATTTATCATTGCATTGCAATTAAAACCTTATGGCCCGTAAGATCGCCGGTTATTATAATGAAGAATATGTTTCAGGTACAGAAGCAGGCCAGCTGTTTGTAGAGATCAGCAACAACGGCATTGCCTGTCTTGTAAAAGGTGAAACATCGCAACAGATAGAAGGGTTTGAATTATTTGAATTGAATAAAGGCAGCAACGACTGGAACGATGTTTTTTATGAAATACGTGCAACATCGCAGTTGTTGAGCAAGCAGTATACAAATACACATTGCTATTATAATTTTGAAGACGCCATTCTTATTCCGGCAAAATGTTTTACGGCGGCTTCTGCGGAAGATTATCTTTCATTGATGTATGGTGAAACCAGCCGCTATGAGATCAAATTCGATACCCTCTCAAACGGTGCAGGCATGGTGAATGCTTACCGCGTAAGAAGATCGATCAATGAATTAATGAGCAGGCATTTTGTTTTGTATAAACCGCATCATTCTTATTCATCTTTGCTGGAAGATATTTTTTCAAGAACAGAACTGGATGATCATTTTATGAAAGCGCAGTTTTACAGCAATCATATGATCGTGGCTGTTGTAAAAAACAAACAGTTGCAGCTGATCCAGTCTTTTCAGTTCACCGCAAAAGAAGATGTATTGTATCATTTGATCAATACAAGCCAGCAGTTTGTATTCAACAGTTTGCATTCTCATCTTGAGATCAGCGGTATGTTTGAAACGGGTTCTGCTTTACATATACAGTTACAGGCATTATTCGGATTGATCACTTTCGATGGAATGAAGCCCGATGGCGTATTCGCATTAAGCAACGAATTTCCTTCACATTATTTTACGCCTTTTTATAAACTGGTTGTATGAGGATCATTTCAGGCAAATGGGGCGGGAGAAGGATCAGCCCGCCGGTGAACATGCCGCATACCAGGCCTACTACCGATATAGCCAAAGAAGGATTATTCAACATCTTACAGAACAGGATGGACTTTGAAGGAATAAAAACGCTCGATCTTTTTGGCGGAACAGGCTGCATCAGTTACGAACTCGCTTCGCGCGGGGCTGCTGATCTCACGATTGTTGAGAAAGACAGCACGATGCATGCTTTCATCAAAAAAAATCTCGACATACTTGGCGCTGAAAATGCCAAAGTATTAAAGATGGATGTATTCTCATACCTCAATACCTGCACAGAAACATTCAATTTTATTTTTGCCGGCCCGCCTTATGCCCTGGGAAGCATTGATGAATTGCCAAAGATCATCGTTGCCAGAAAGTTAATTGCCAAAGGCGGATTTTTTGTTCTCGAACATACGCCGCGTAATCAATATGAAAAATTTGAGGAGTTTGGTTTTATGCGTAATTATGGCAGTACGTTGTTTTCGTTTTTTATAAATGTTTAGTGGTTTACTGGTATATTAGTTTATTTCCAACTGCACACACAAAACAAATAAACCAGTAAACCAATCAACTAATAAACCAATTAACTATCAAAAGGTCCATCTTTATAACAGGTATCGGAACCGGTGTTGGAAAAACACTGGTTGCTGCGATTGTAACAGAAGCGCTGGGCGCTGATTACTGGAAACCAATACAGGCAGGGCTTGATGGCATGGATTCTGTTACAGTAAAAAATCTGCTCAGCAACGAAAGGTCTGTTGTTCATCCCGAATTATATCGTTTACAAACACCCGCCTCGCCGCATATTGCTGCACGGAAAGATGGTGTGTCGATCGACGGGCATACAATACAACAAGCCGCTGATGCCATTATGCATTCGGCCGCATCTAAACAACTGATCATTGAAGGTGCGGGCGGCCTGCTGGTTCCGCTTACGGATAATTTGATGGTGGCCGGCCTCATTACATTATTGAATGCACGGGTGATACTGGTGAGCAGGAATTATCTGGGCAGCATCAATCATTCCTTATTAACAGCCGCTTATTGCCGCGCAAATAATATGGATGTTGCCGGCTGGATATTTACAGATGATTACCTTAGTTATGAAAATGAAATTGTGAATTGGTCCGGTTATCCATCATTGGGCTCCGTTCCTAAACTTACAGGCATTGATGCAACAACAGTTCATGAACAGGCCATCCGCTTTCAGCCATCACTTGCACAAAAATTCAACACATGAATAAAGCAGCGCTGCGAAAGGAATACAAGGCAAAGAGGGCCGCGCTGTATCAAAAAGAATGCGAGCTGATGGATGATCTGATGCTCCTCAAATTTCAACAGTTCAATTATTCACAGGCGCAAACTGTTTTATCGTACTGGCCCATCACTTCACACGCTGAACCCAATACATTCCTGTACACCGGATATTTAAAACACATGGTTCCGGATATCCTGCTTGCATATCCTTTAACCGATCCCGCAACCTGCGGGATGGCCGCAGTAGCAGTTACCGAAGACACTGTTTATCATACAAGCCCGATGGGTTTAACCGAACCGAAAGAAGGCGCAATCATTGATCCGCTTGCTATCGACATCGTTTTTGTTCCCCTGTTGATCTGCGACATGCAGGGTTTCCGCGTAGGTTTTGGAAAAGGTTTTTACGATCGTTATTTAGCCAATTGCAGGGAAGATGTGGTTAAGATCGGGTTCTCGTATTTTGAACCGGTTGATCAAATCGCTGACACCACTCAATTTGACGTACCTTTGACCTATTGTATCACCCCCGAGCAGATTTATGAATTTTAACACGATATTTCTTAAATCATTCCGTGTTTTATTACTGCCCTTAGCTATTATTTACGGATTGGTTATCGCCATACGCAATTGGTTGTTTGATAAAAATTATCTCAAATCTGCCGAATTTAATTTTCCGCTGATCTGTATCGGTAATCTTTCTGTTGGCGGCACAGGTAAATCGCCCATGGTGGAATACCTGATCGAACTATTAAAACCAACTTACCGTATCGGAACATTAAGCCGCGGTTACAAACGCAAAACAAAAGGGTATGCATTGGCAAATCAATATACAACCGCCCTGGAAATAGGCGATGAGCCCATGCAGTTCCATGTTAAGTTTCCTGATATTGCTGTTGCCTCATGTGAAGAAAGGATTGTCGGCATCCCGCATTTATTACAGGATGTGCCGAACCTGCAGGCAATTATTTTAGACGATGCATTTCAACACCGTTCTGTAAAAGCAGGGCTGAATATTTTGCTGACCGATTACAGCAACCTGTATTCGCACGACTTTTTTTTACCAACCGGCGACCTGCGTGATGGATGGGCATCTGCAAAAAGGGCGCAGATAATTATTGTAACAAAATGTCCGTACGATCTTTCAGCGGAGCTGAAACAAAAAGCCATCCGCAGCTTAAAACCGGAAGCATCGCAAAAAATATTTTTTACCACCATCGAATACGGAATGCCTTATCACATTTTCAATCATGGCGATGAATGGATGCTTACGCCAAGGGATGAAGTGTTACTCGTTTGCGGTATTGCCAATCCAAAACCATTAAAAGAATTTTTGCACGAAAAAACGCATACCTATTATCAGCAGGATTATTCGGATCATCATATTTTTTCAATTGATGACCTGAACGAGATCAGAGAAAAGTTCGACCATATCGATGCAAAAGATAAAATGATCCTTACTACAGAAAAAGATGCGGTGAGGCTTATCAAATTCACGGAACAATTGGCATCACTGCCGATGTATGTATTACCCATACGGCATTATTTTTTATTTGAGGAAGGCCGGCAGTTTAATGAGCTGGTAACTGATTTTATCACGAACTTCCGTTTCAACCCAGCAACATGAACAAAAAGAAATCAAAACAAAAATCAAAATCAAAGATAACCGCACAGCTTACCTTAAAAGGAAAACTGGAAGTAACCCGTTCCGGTATGGGTTATGTGATCATTGAAAATGTAGAAGGCGATGTACTCGTTCGCCCCGGCGATTTTACCACCGCGCTCAACGGCGATACGGTTCGCGTAAAAGTGATCAAAGAAAATATGCGCACCGGCAAAAAAGAAGGCAAGATCACGGAAGTCGTTACACGGAAACAAACCGAATTCATCGGCCATGTACAGCTCAGCACCAATTATGCATTCTTTATTCCCGATACGGATAAACCTATGCCCGACCTGTTTATTCCGCTGACTGAACTGAATGGTGCAAAAAATAAAGACAGGGTAGTAGCCAGATTATTGAAATGGGATAAGGATGATAAAAAACCTGTTGGCACCATCGTCAGCATCATGCAGCCCGAAGATGAGAATGATGCAGCGATGAAAGAATTACTGGCACAGGCGGGGTTTCCTTTATCGTTCCCCGAAGATGTGATGGAAGAAGCGGAACGTTTGCCGGAAGTATTGGATGCAACCGAAATAAAAAACCGGAAAGACTGCCGTGATATTCTCACATTCACTATCGATCCGGCCGATGCAAAAGATTTTGATGATGCCATCTCGATCCGGAAATTAAGCAGCGGCATGTATGAAATAGGTGTTCATATTGCAGATGTGAGTTACTATGTACATCCCGGAACAGAACTGGATGAAGAAGCTTATAAACGCGCCACATCAGTGTATCTGCCTGATCGTGTAAACCCGATGTTGCCCGAAAAAATATCGAATGAGCTTTGTTCGTTGCGCCCGCATGAAGATAAATTTACATTCTCCGCTATTTTTCAAATGAGTAATAAAGGAGAAGTAAAACAATACTGGCTCGGCAAAACAGTGATCCACTCTGATCATCGTTATGCATATGAAGATGTGCAACAGATCATCGAAACAAAAAAAGGCGTTAACCAGGATGAGATTTTATTGCTGCATGATATTGCCCAACGTTTACGCAAAATACGTTTTAGCAAAGGCGCCATCAATTTCTCTTCACAGGAAGTGCGGTTTAAATTAGATGAGAAAGGGAAACCCATTGGCGTAATGGTAAAAGAAAGCAAAGAATCGCACCAGCTCATCGAGGAGTTTATGTTACTCGCTAACAAAACTGTTGCAGAAAATGTTTCTAAACTAAAGATCAACAAGAAACCCATACCATTTCCATACCGCGTGCACGACAGGCCCGATGCGGAAAAACTTGCGCCGTTCATTGCATTTGCAAAAAAACACGGGCATAATTTCGACATCTCCACACCGGAAACCATTGCATTCAGTTTCAACAAAATGTTAGCAGATGCAAAAGGCAAACCCGAACAGCACGTACTCGAACAGTTAGGCATCCGTACAATGGCCAAAGCAATTTATACAACGGAAAACATCGGCCACTATGGTTTGGCATTTGAACAATATTGCCATTTTACTTCACCCATCCGAAGATATCCCGATGTATTGGTGCACCGTGTATTGCAGTCCATCATTGAGAACAAACCGATGGTTGATAAAAAAATGGAAGAGAAATGCAAACACAGCAGCGAACGCGAACGCGCGGCAATGGAATGTGAGCGTGCAGGAAATAAATACAAACAGGTAGAATTTTTAAAAGGGCATATCGGTGAAGTATTTGAAGGAGTGATCAGTGGTGTGGCCAGTTTTGGTTTCTGGGTAGAAACAGTTGAACACAAATGCGAAGGGCTCGTAAGCATTATCGGCTTATCCGATTACGATGATTTCCGCCAGGTAGAAGGCGACTATAGCCTGGTTGGCCGCAGAAGCGGCCGCACTTTCCGCATGGGAGACAAAGTGTGGATCCGCGTTGTATCAGCCAATCTTGAAAAACGACAACTGGATTATGAATGGGTGATGAATGCGGAAGGGGGAGAAGTGAAAGGAGTTAAAAGTGAAAAGTCAAAAGTGAAAAGTGACAAGAAGAAGAATAAGTAAATAATGAAAGTATCTTTTTTGCTCCAACCCTAAAGGGGCTCTGACTCCCCTTCAGGGGCGGGGGTAGAAAAAAACATACTCTTTTTGCCGGACTTTGTATACTTACCCCACTCTTTAGAGTGTGGAGAAAGAAAAAATCATTGATTAAGATTCCGGGACTTTAGTCCTCAAATGCAATCACTCAGAAATTGTTTCAAATAGCCGCGCTCTTTAGAGCGTGGACTAAAGAAAAGATTATTGATCAGGCTCCGGGACTTTAGTCCCCCGTGTTCTCGTGAAAAACAATTCCATGTACTTTCAGCTCTTTCAACACCGGTTCATATATCCCTGCAACAATCGGAATATGTAATCCTCTCTCAGAAATCTTTCCATCCAGCAATAAAGTCGCCGCAATACCCAACGGCAACCCAACAGTCTTCGCCATCGCAGTATGCAAATTATCTTCCCCCTTAACCACCAATTCACTTTTAACTTTTAACTTTTCACTCTTAACTACATATTCAATCTCATGCAACATCACGATCATATCCTTATCGCCCGGCTGCAAGGCCCATTTCTTTTCTAAAATAAATTGTAACGCATCTGCTGAACTGCAACGGCCCTTGTTGATCAGTGTATCATCATTCCATCCTAAAAAAATAAATTGATCTTTCAATAGTTGATCATCCAACGGTTTATTTTTTGCAGCAAACGCATTTTGTAAAAACGCAGCCACTGTCAATCCATCTGTGTCGATCATATTTCCTTCATCCGTTAATCCGAGATCAATCATCACCTGCCAGCCCTTACAAAAATCCGCGTAACGCAAAGTAGTGCGGATAAATGTTTCCGTTTCTTCCAGGCCATATGTTGAAATATAACTCAACGAATCACGGTTCGGATAATAAGCCAGTTGCCCGATACCTTTTACATTTACTTCGGCACAATCCGCAAACAACCGCTCGTACTTCGTACTTCTCACTTCGTATTTTTCTTTATACACAGCTCCCGTTTTCCCTGCAACCACCACGCTTCTTGGGTTCCAGCTGAATTTATAATGCCAGGGATTATCATCGCTTTCGGGCGCCACCAATCCGCCGCAATGTGATATAAAAGAAGTAACACGGCCACCATTATTTTTTATCTGATTGATCATCTGCATCGCACTCATGTGATCGATGCCGGGATCCAGGCCCATTTCGCAGAGAAACAAAATATTTTTTTCTTTGATCTTATGTTCAAGTTGCCTGATCTTATCATCTACATAGGAAGCCGTTAATAAATGCTTTCCAAAAGCAACGCAATCGAGCGCAACAATATAATGCAGGGCAGGAGGAAGCATGGAGATCACCACATCCGCTTCTTTGATCAATACATTTCTCTCCGTTTCGTTTTCAATCGATACACCCACTGCTTTTACCAATGGGTGGCCGCCCACTTTCGATTGAACTGCCGCAAGGTTTACATCAGCGATCGTTACCCGCCATTGTTTGCGCGTTGCCGTTTCTTTTAGATAATCAATTAAAACCGTGGCCGATTTACCTGCGCCGAAGAGAAGAATATGTTTCATCAGTGTTGCGAATTGTTTTATGTGTCGATTTTTTTACCGCAGAGGCGGGCAGAAGGTTCCTCAGCACAAACTCCCCCTTCGCATCTCTGCGGCGAAAAAACCGAACAACGCCAAAGATAATCATCACCATTCTATCTTATTTGTAACTTTATTTTTATAAATACGTTTTATTAAAAACCTCCGCATATGAAAAAGATATTTCTCACTCTTTCCTTATTCACCGCATTATTTGTATCGGCACAAAAAACTATTCATGATGCCAATGCAGTTACCCGCAATGCAAAAGGCTACCACGCTATTGACATACAGGATGGCATCGACCTGTATTTAACGCAGGGCGATGAGGCCGTTGCAGTAAGCGCATCAAGCAGTGAGTACCGCGACAGGATCCATGTTGAAGTAATTGCCGGCACGCTCAAGATCACTTATGGCAATGAGAAAAACTGGGGCATTAACCTCGGCAACCGAAAACTAAAAGCATACGTGTCTGTAAAAAATCTCGATAAACTAAATGCATCCGGCGGATCGGATGTATACATCGAAAGTGAACTGAATCTTCAGCAACTGTCAATGCATTTATCCGGCGGCTCCGATTTTAAAGGCAAAATAAATGCAGGTGAACTGGGTATGCATGCAAGCGGTGGTTCAGATGTATATATTTCAGGTAAAGCCGACCGTGTGAAAATAGATGCAACGGGTGGCAGCGATGTACATGCGTATGACCTTATTACCAATACCTGCGACATCGAATCCAGCGGCGGAAGTGATATAAAGATCACCGTAAATAAAACGATCAATGCCCATGCAAGCGGCGGCAGCGATATTTACTACAAAGGAAACGCTTCCGCCAACTCCGTAAAAAGTGGCGGCGGCAGTGTAAAGAAAGTTGGCTGATCTTATTAAAACGCAATACAGCAAAAGGTTTCTGGCAATCCGGGAACCTTTTGTTTTTCTGTACCTGCAACACTTGTTAATGATTCCACAACTGTGGATAAAAGCCCTTAAAAAACACCTCTTTCCGGTTCGTTTTACACCTCAAAAAAGCTATCTTCGCCTGCCTTGAAAACAGGGGTGTTTTGCACCCTTCAATTGAACCTAAATTAACTACGGAAATACACACATGGAAGACAACCAGCTGCCTGAAAAAACAAACGATAACGATCGGATCATACAGGTAAATATTGAAGAACAAATGAAGACCGCTTACATCGATTATTCGATGTCGGTGATCGTTGGCCGCGCATTGCCCGATGTAAGGGACGGCTTTAAACCCGTTCACCGCCGCGTATTGTATGCGATGAATGAACTCGGCAACAACAGCAACAAACCCTATAAAAAATCGGCCCGTATCGTTGGTGAAGTAATGGGTAAATACCATCCCCACGGCGATGCATCCATTTATGATACTTTGGTAAGGATGGCGCAGGACTGGACCATGCGTTATACGCTGGTTGACGGCCAGGGAAACTTTGGTAACCAGGATGGCGACCCGCCTGCTGCCATGCGTTATACAGAGGCGCGCCTGCAACGTTTGGCAGAAGCGATGCTGGATGATATCGATAAGGATACGGTAGATTTTCAATTGAATTTTGATGACTCATTAAAAGAGCCGTCCGTTCTGCCCACACGCATTCCCCAGCTATTGGTTAACGGTTCATCGGGTATTGCCGTTGGTATGGCCACCAATATGCTGCCGCATAATCTTAGTGAAGCAATCGATGGTTGTATCGCTTATATAGATAACCGTGATATTACTGTTGAAGAGCTGATCAATTACGTTAAAGCGCCCGATTTCCCAACCGGCGGGATCATCTATGGAATGGAAGGCGTTCGCCAGGGTTTGCTCACAGGCCGTGGAAGGGTTGTGCTGCGTGGAAAATGTCATGTAGATACCAAAGCCAGTGGCCGCGAACAGATCGTGATCACCGAAACGCCATATCAGGTAAACAGGGATCAGTTAACAGACCGCATCGGCCAGTTGGTAAACGATAAAACCATCGAAGGCATCGCCCATGTGAACAATGAAAGTAATATGCGCGAAGGAACGCGTATCGTACTCGACCTGAAAAGAGATGTGGTGGCGCAGGTGATCATTAACCAGCTATATAAGTTCACAGAATTACAAACCAGTTACGGTATCAATAATGTGGCCATCAGCAAAGGCAGGCCGCGCGTAATGAACCTGAAAGACCTCATCGTTGAGTTTATCGAATTCAGGATGGAAGTAGTGATCAGGCGCGCCAGATTCGAACTCCGCAAAGCAGAAGACCGCGCACATATTTTAGAAGGGTATCTTAAAGCGCTTGACCATCTGGATGAAGTGATCGCACTGATCCGCGCCAGCAGAACACCGGATGAAGCTAAAGAAACCCTGATCGCAACAAGCAAAGAACAAAGCTGGTACCTGAATAAAGAAATGTTTAATGACATCACCGATGATCTTTACCAACAGGAGAACGGCTTATCCGAAGCGCAGGCAAAAGCCATACTGGAACTGCGTTTACAGCGGTTAACAGGAATGGAAAGAGACAAGATCGTTGATGAATTCAATGGATTGATCGCTACCATTAAACACCTGAAAGAATTATTGAACAGTGAACCGCTGCGTTATGAGCTGATCAAAAAAGAATTAACGGAAGTAAAAGAAAAATTCGGCGATGTACGCAAAACAGAGATCCAGTATCTCGCAGATGAAATGCGCATCGAAGACCTGATCGAAGATGAGGATGTGGTGATCACCATATCGCATCTCGGTTATATCAAAAGAACTTCGGCAACAGAATACCGGCAGCAACGCAGGGGCGGCAGGGGAGCAGTGGGCACCAAAACAAGAGAAGAAGATTTTGTGGAGCATCTTTTTGTTGCATCAACACATGGAACGATGATGTTCTTTACAGAAAAAGGCCGTTGCTTCTGGCTGCGCGTTTACGAAATACCCGAAGGCGAAAAACAAAGCAAAGGCAGGGCCATACAGAACCTGATACAGTTACCCGGAGATGATAAAGTAAAAGCCATTATCGACATTAAGAAACTGGATGATAAAGAATACGTGCAAGAACATTTTATTGTACTTTGTACCAAGCAGGGCATCATCAAAAAAACATCGCTTGAAGATTTCAGCAGGCCAAGGGCCAATGGAATTATCGCTATTACCATTAACGAAGGCGACGAACTGTTGTCGGCACGTTTAACCGATGGCAAACAGGAGATCATGATGGCAGTAAAAAGCGGCCGCGCCATCCGTTTCCCTGAAAGCAAAGTAAGGGCCACCGGCAGAGGAGCGATCGGTGTGGCAGGTATTGAAGTGGACGATACCAAAGACGAAGTGGTAGGTATGATCTGCATCAATAAAGAAGATGCCACACGAACCATTCTCGTGGTAAGCGAAAAAGGATTTGGCAAACGTACCGTGGTAGATGAATACCGCATCACCAATCGCGGTGGTAAAGGTGTTAAAACCATTAACGTAACAGAAAAAACCGGAAGTTTGGTAGACATTTTGTACGTAACGGAAAAAGAGGATCTGATCATCACCTGCAGATCGGGTATCACCATCCGTACAGGTATCCGCGATATACGCGAAGCGGGCAGGGCAACACAAGGTGTTACGCTGATAAAACTGGATGAAGGGGATGAGATAGCAGCCATCTCGCAGATAGAAGACCAGGTAGAAGTAGTAGCCGAGATCAATACCGGGGAAATGACAGAAGAAGAAAATAAAAATGAAGACTCTAATAACACATCAACTGAAAATCAATAACAAACCCCTCTTTTTATGAAGAAATTTTTATTGCTTGCCATGTTTGCCATTACCATGCAACTGGCGAATGCACAGGATCTGAAAAAAGTAGAAATAGCCTACAAGATCAATAAAATGGAAGACGCGAAAACAGAAGTAGATAAAGCGATCGCCGATCCGAAACAACAGGGTAAACCCGATGCCATGTACTGGAAAGCAAAAGTTTACGCGGCTATTTACAAGGATCCTAAGTTGCGCGATAAATACCCAACCGCCATGAAAGATGCAGATGATGCATCCAGAAAATACCTGGAGATGGATCCGTCCCTGGCCGTATTAAAAGCCAATGGCGCTGAAGGTTTTTTTGATATGTATGCAACAGCTTATGCATCGGGCGTGAAATTTTTTAACGACAAGAAATGGGATGATGCGGCAAGTAATTTTAAAGTAGCCGTAGATTACAGCGACCTTATCTTCAAAAACAAATGGACAAAAACAGATATCCCGTTTGATACCACATCCATCCTGTATCTCGGCTATTCATACCAGAACGCATCCAAACACGATGAAGCCGCTAAATATTACGGAAGGCTGGCCGATGCCAAAGTTGCCGGCGACAATTTTATCGACCTCTACAAATACCTTGTTAACCATTATATGCTTGCCAAGAACGAAGCGCAGTTTAAAAAATATATTGCGCTGGGTAAAGAACTCTATCCAAAAAATGCATGGGATGAATTTGAGATCGAATATATGGATCAGAACCTCTCACTTACACAAAAGGCCGAACTGTATGATAAAGACGACGCAGCCGGCACTATGAGCGAATTACAATACCTGCAGTTCGGCGACATTTTCGTAGGAGCCAAGAGCAAAGAAAAAAACCCTGGGCTCGACAGCGCTAAAATAGCCATGTATACAATGAAAGCCGCTGATGCATTTAAAAAAGCCTATGCAAAAAATCCAAAGAATGGAGTGGCCGCTTATAACGTAGGCGTTATCTATTATAATATTTACCTGGAGCATGATGATACGTATGCAGCCAATATCCGCGCAATGCAGGCATTGAATGCAGACAGGCCCGTAGAAAAAGACCCAAAGAAAAAAGCAGCAGCAGATGCAAAACTGAAAGAACAGCTGGACCCGATCAAAAAAGCAAATGCCGACCTGGAAAAACCTTTGATGGATAACCTGGATATGTCACTCGACTGGCTGGAAAAAGCATACAATGCTTTAAAAGACAAAACACCAAAGATCGCAGTTGAAAAAAATGTGATCAATAAATCAGTAGACTTCCTCGCTAATTTATATGCATACAAGCGCGACAGGTTAAGAGGCAAAGATGCAAAAGCCTATGATGCCTACGATGCAAAATATAAAGAGTATGATGGTTTGCATGGTAAGTTCTAAATGTTAAAAACAAATTAATTTATAAAAAAGCGTTGGCGCCAGCCAACGCTTTTTTATTTGTACGTGTCTGAGAGTAGAAATAAACGGGATTTTCCCCGTTGCAGAAATGTGCGAAAGGGAATACTATTGATTTTGTAAAAGAGTTGCAATTACAATAATTTAAATCCCGTTCCATGAAAAAAGTTTTACTTTATTCATCTTGCTTTCTATTGCTTTTATCCTCCTGCAGGAAACTAGATAACCCCAACCCGATATCCTCCAATCAATCGGCCTTACTCGATTCAGCTGTTTTAGTGGATCACCCGGCCATACCGCTCAAAATAAAAACGGATACTGCTTCGTATATAATTACGAACACAGTGAATCTGCCATTTCAAACATCACTGCTGCAAACCAGGGTCAGGTTATATACCACCAATACTTCCAACGTAGAAGTAGTACAGGTAAACAGCAATGGCACACTCAACCTTTCCAGTTATCAACCTGATGCCGTAACACATACCGTGAACTTTGTGGTTGATTACTACCAGCCCGTAGCTATCAAATTATATAGCGGTGGCCTTGTATCAATTTATGCCTTGAAACTATCCGAAAACCAATTGGCCGATCCTGTTTTTACCAACCTGTCTGTTGAGCTGAACCCCAATAATAACACGCCTTTGGCAGGAATACTGCATGTATCGTCTACTGAGCCCGTTTCAATAATGTATACCGTAAAAGGGCAGGATGGGGATGACTTCAGTAACCAGGTTCTTCTGAATGAAAAAAGCAACAATGACACAAAAATGAACCTGTTTGGTTTGTATCCGGATATGGCCAACCTGGTAAAAGTGGTGATCACCAATAAAGAGGGGAGTATGGCCACTAAGGATCTTTACATAACAACCGGCTCATTGCCTGCAGAATTTCCGGATAGTTCTGATATCGTGATCAACAAACTGGATGCAAATGCAAAAACAAATTTCATCATCTACTATCCATACAAAACAGTAGGCGCACCTTTTAACAGCCCGGGAAATATGGCATACCCGATCGTATTGGATAAACATGGCAAAGTGCGCTGGTATATGAACGTTCCGTTTGTGCTTGACATGAAACCCATGCCCAACGGGCATTTCCTGCAATGTTTTTATGGCTCGCTGTTCAGGGAGGTTGACCTGATGGGAAATGTGTACAAAGAAATTAATGCGCCAACTATCTGCCACCACGATTTTCAGTTACTGCCCAATGGAAATATTTTATACACCGGTGAAGATGCTTCCATCAACAATACATTGGAAGATAAAATTTATGAAATAGATTACCAGACAGGCGCAATGGTAAAGATGATCAACCTCTATGAGATACTCGATCCAACAAGGCCGCAGCAACCATTTATCGCAACATCGCCAAACGACTGGATACATAACAACAGCCTGGCCTATGATTCAACCGATAATTCCATTATCATCACCGGCAGGCACCAGAGTACGATCTGTAAAATCGATTATGCAACCAACAAATTGAAATGGATCATTTCAGATCCGACTTACTGGAAACAGCCGTGGAGTGATTACCGGTTACAGCCAACAGGTACCGACTTTGAATATACCTGGGGACAGCATTGCGTGGTACTCAATCCGGCTGATCATAATAAACTGATCGTGTTCGATAACGGCAATGGAAGAAGTTATACGCCGTTGGCGCCGCAGGATTCTTATTCAAGATTGGTGGAGTTTTCTGTAGACCAGAATGCAAAAGCCGTAACGCAGACATTTGATTTTGGCAAAACATACGGATCAGAAAATTATTCGCCGGCGTTGGGAAGTGTGGATTATATCAATCAAGACCTGTTCATTTGTTTCCCGTTAATTATCAAAGATGCCAATGGGGTAGCGAATGATTTTACCGGAACACCCAGCATCCGGTTTATGGAAGTAGACAGGAACAGGAATGTACTGCTTGATATGAGTATCAAAAACAAAACCAATCCCGCGAATGGGTATCGGACTTATAGGGGGCATCCGTTTAGTTTTGTGTTGTAGAATATTATATTATTTGGTTAGTCTCTTTGGGCAAATCGTAAGTTTTAGCGGAGTGGTTTACGATACCAATTATACACCGTTAAAAATGTGTATTTTGTTGTAAACACGTTTTATGACCTCTATCGAAAAATTGGACTTGGTTCTAAACATTATCGCAAGGAAGGTTCCGCGATATATGAATATAGATGAAATAATAGTCGAAATACATAAATCGATTGACACCGAAGAATATTTCAAATTCGTTCTTTTTGATTTACAAATGATGATTGAAAAGTTAATTGAAGATGGCTATGTAAAAACCATTGAACTTAAACCTACAAATTTAAACACAGGAAAATCTGATGGCTTAGTTATTCATTACAAACCAACCTTCAAAGGCAAGTTCCTTTCGGAGACTGGTGGTTATGCGGGATTGGATGAACAACGCCTTGCCGAAAATATCCGGGTTGAAAAGATAGAGACTTACCAACTCGAACAAGCGGCGACTTTGAATAAGTTGACTGGTGGGATTTTAATAGTAACTGCGATTGCGGCAGTGTATTATCTGATTGAAGTATCGAAGTGGATTTACAGTGCCTTACATTCTCATTAACTCGCTTAGATAAAAAATAGAAGCGTAGGTCTTTTTTAAAAAACAAAGCACACTGCTGTGCGCCATTTAACATAAAAGTAAGTTATCAGCCGGAGCCATTTCCCTCTCAGTCTATTGCGATTTTTAAACACCCCTGACAACAAAAGAGGTTTAAAAATCGCAATAGACTGAGCCTTTTTTACTAAAGAGACTATGGTGGAGGATGATAACTGTATATTATGTCTCAATGGTTAGCCTCTGTGTAGTGACTTTTGTAAGTTTTTAGCGACAGCGTTTTACAAAAGCCACGTTGCGGGAGAAAGGTTTTAAGAAAAAAGAAGGGCGGAGCAGCGAGTTGAAAACGAGCCAACATTCGAACCGTTACTGAATAAAAAAGCCCCGTACAAGACGAGGCTTAAATTTTAGAAAAATATTTCCTTAACAAGCTGTACTAGTAATACAGTTGCCTTCAAGATTCTTTCCAGAATCCTGAACATGGGTTCTTTGCTCATAAATTGTGTTTTATGCAGTTTATGTAACCAATGTGTGCGGCACTTGAAACGACCAAGGGCTGTTGTTAAGGCTATAAACGAGGGGAGCCTGACCTCTGCTCGTATTTTATAGAAGCCGCCTGTCCAAGGGCGGCTTTCTTGTTAAAGATACTTTCTCTATTTTTACTCTGAAAATATTATAAGCGGTTAGCTTATTCTGGCGAAGGAAAACTGGCGTTTTAAAAATGAACCCACGAATAAGACTGATGATCTGCGCTGTTAATGGCGTGGGCTTTAGTCATTTGGGTTCAACGACACGCCAGTCGTTCCTTTCCTGTGGCTAAATGTCCCACGCTTATTTTTTGATGATAGCCGAGAATCGGGGCTACCGGCGCCAAACCAACCCAAATTTTATGAATCGTATCGCGAAGCGATTGGCTATTGCCCTGGCAATAGTAATCTCACTGCAAGGCCATGCCCAGATATTAAAATATAGAAGTGCAGAAACAAAACTGGTAATGAAAGACAGCACAGGAGAGTTTGTCTATAGTACCGAATGGAAAGCGGTTAGTTCGTTAATAACCATGGATCCAGATAAGAAAATGGTGAAAGTTTATTCTCTTACAGATGAAGAGTTGGATATAATAAGCGTCATAGACGCGCCACACATAGATGAAAAGGGGAGTACATGGTACAGAATGTCTTGTGTAGACAAGAAAGGTATTCGATGTGCGACTCGATTTATGATCCCTAAGGGAGCAGATAATAGCTATTTCTATATTGACTATATAAACATGACTATTGTTTATAAGATAGATCGAGAAAACAATCAATAATGAGCAGAAAAGATAAAATCATAGCCGTACTGATAGTTATAGCACTGTATGCGTTAATCTATTTCGTAGGTGCTCCGAAGGAGCAGGAAAATATACCTCCAAGCATTGAAAAAGACAGTTTGCTGAGTAAGTAATAGTTTATAGCTTTACTATATGCAGGCGCAAATAGATAAGATAGACTGGGATATTGTGAAAAAAATTCCTAAAATTCTTCAACCATTTATCAATGGTCTTCTTCATCCGTCTCCGAAGCCATCTGTACCACCAGAAGATAAAAATCCTGTTCGTTAAAAGACTGAATTAATTTTTCTTTCAATTCTTTTGAATACCCAATATGGGCTATTTTAATTATCGTAAAGTCATCATTAAACCCAATGATTGTATAGCATTCAGTTTTTATATATAATTCAGAATCTATTTCTTGCTTAATTATCTTAAATCTATCCTGTGCAATCTCTCTTAATCTTTCCAGCATCAGTATCATTTTATTTGGGTATTCGGGTGGTATATGATACTGTACAGGATGATTACCAAATTGAAAGAAAATATTCATCCACCAATATACTACGCTTAGATAAAAAGAAGAAGCGTTGGCTTTTTTCTTAAAACCTTTCGCTGTGCGCCATTTAACATAATGTTAATTATAGGATAACCTGAATAAACACTAAACCATCTGAAACACTTACCTGCATTGGCTTTTAAGCCATTCATATAATCAGTCATCTTACTGCCGGCTTGTTATTTTCAAAATCAAAAACCAACAGGATCATTTGCCTAACTTTACAAAAAGAATAATCCATGCACGTTTACGAGAATTTAGTTGATGCAATTAACGGACTTAAGCAACGAGGTTTTACCACAGATTTTAATCTTGCCTTTGATAATATTCAATGCCGGCATACAGGCGCTTGTCTTACGCCGGATCAATTCGAGATCGTTGAACATTACCGTTTTGAAGCAAATACCAATCCGGCTGATTCAAGCGTGCTGTACGCCATTCAAGCCATTAACGGCGATATGAAAGGCATTCTGATCGATGCATACGGCGTTTACGGCGATGCCATCAGCGATGCAATGATCCGCAAACTGAAAGTGCACGAATAATTGCCCGGATTATTTTACTTTCATCACCTGTTTATTCCAGGCTAAAAATCAATCACATGGTTCATCGTAGACGGTTTCTGCAGTTGGGTTCGCTCGGGCTCGGTTCTTTTTCATTCACAGGTTTTACGGCCGGTAATACCGCAGTGCGCAAACCTATTGTTATTTCAACCTGGGAAACCGGCATTGCCGCCAACAAAGCTGCATGGAACGTGTTAAGCAAAGGCGGCCGCGCACTCGATGCCGTTGAACAGGGTGTAATGGTTACAGAGGCATCACAAAATTGTTGCGTAGGCCTCGGCGCTAACCCCGACCGTGATGGATTTGTAACGCTTGATTCCAGCATCATGGATGAAAATGCGAATTGCGGCAGCGTGGCTTTTTTAGAACGCATCAAACATCCTGTCTCCGTTGCAAGGCGCGTGATGGAAAAAACACCGCATGTAATGCTTGTTGGCTCAGGTGCGCAGCAGTTTGCCGTGGAAGAAGGATTTCCGCTCGAGCCGCAGAAATTATCCGATGAAGCCGAACGCAGTTATAAAAACTGGCTCAAAACAAGCCAGTACAAACCTGTGATCAATATTGAGAACAATAAAAAACAAACAGCTTTTGCACCAACCCGTTTTGAGAACGGCGAATGGAACCATGATACCATCGGCATGGTTGCCATGGATGCCGCCGGCAACCTCAGCGGAAGCTGCACCACCAGCGGCATGGGTTTTAAAATGCGCGGACGGCTGGGCGACTCCCCCATTATCGGCGCCGGTTTATTTGTAGACAATGAAGTGGGCGCCGCCACGGCAACAGGCCAGGGCGAAGACGTGATACGCATCTGCGGCTCGCATCTCGTAGTTGAGTTGATGCGCCAGGGGCTTTCACCCGAAGCAGCCTGTAAAAAAGCCGTGGAGCGGATCATCAAAATAAAAGGCAACGCCAAAGCAAAAGAGATCCAGGTAGGTTTTATCGCCATCAACAAACAGGGCGAATACGGCGGTTACTGCATACAGAAAGGTTTCAACTTCGCCGTATGTTATGCGGATGATAAAAATTTTATGGTGGATGGGAAGTTTTTGATTTAGTCTGGAGTCTGGAGTTAGAAGTCAGGAATAAGCATAAACAAACCCTGGCGCCTTTGCCCCTTTGGCGGCTTTGCGTGAAAAAAAAAACATTCATAATTCAGCATTCAAAATTAAAAATAAATTGCTTTTAGAGATCGCAATATTTAATATAGCGTCCGCATCACTTGCAGAAAAAGCCGGTGCTGACAGGTTGGAACTATGCGAGAACCCTGCAGACGGCGGCACCACTCCTTCTTATGGTACATTGAAGATTGTAAAAGAGAAAATTAAGATCCCCATCTTCCCTATCATTCGTCCACGCGGCGGCGATTTTTTATATAACGATGACGAATTTGCCGCCATGAAAAAAGATGTTGAGCTATGCAGGCAATTAAAATTTGAAGGCGTAGTAACCGGTTTATTAAAAGCTGATGGCAGTGTGGATGAAGAAAGAACAAAACAATTAACCGCACTCGCTTACCCGATGGAAGTTACGTTCCACCGCGCTTTTGACCGCGCAGCAGATCCTTTGGCTGCACTCGAAGCGATCATTGCATGCGGCTGCCAGCGCATACTCACCAGCGGCCAAACACCTAATGCTTTTGATGGAAAAGAACTCATCAAACAATTGATTCAACGAGCGGATGACCGGATCATTATCATGCCCGGCAGTGGTGTAAGAAGTGATAACATCCTTGCGCTTGCCGAATTTACCGGCGCTGTGGAAATGCATTCGTCTGCAAGAAAAAAAGTTTCATCCGCAATGAATTTTCAGCAAAGCAAGATGAAAGAAACGATTGAAAATATATCGGTAAATACGGATGAGATAAAGAAAATGCGTGCAGACTTATTGAAATACCGTTAAATGCAGTTAAAAAAGTTAAAAAAGTTAAACAGGGTTAAAGTTGTCATTAACCTTTTTTACCCTTTTAACTCTATTTGACCTGTTTAACTTTACCCCTTTCACTCTTCCTCTCTCAGCATGAACATCAAAGAAGAAATATTAAAGGAACATTCCAAGCCACACGCTTTAAAAATTGCACACTATGCATGTGCCTCCAAAAAGAATTTTAAAGAATTGATGAAGTGTTTTATGAGCGATGAATACCGTCTCGCGCAAAGAGCCGCATGGAGTGTATCATGGGCGGCAAAACAGGATCCGGCGATGATCGCACCATATATCGGCGACCTTGTGGCGCAACTGCAGAATAAAAAAGCGCACGGGGCAGTGGTAAGAAATTCTGTCCGCATACTTGAACAGATCCAGATCCCCGAAAAATTTCATGGCGATGTAATGAATGCGTGTTTTGATTTTATCTCCACACCTGCCACAGCCATTGCCATCAAGGCTTTTTCATTAACTACTTTATTTAATCTCTCAAAAATTTACCCGGAGATCCGCAGCGAATTAAAGATGATCATTGAGGAGAATTGGGATAATGAAACTGCGGCGTTCAGGAGCAGGGGAAGAAAGATACTTTCGTTTATTAGTCAAGAAAGTTAAAAAAGTTAAACAGAGTTAAAAAGGTCAGAGATACTTTCACCTGTTTAACTCTGTTTAACTTTTTTAACCCTATTTAGCCATATTCAACCACATCATCAATCCCGAAAGCAATAGCTGCTACCTCAAACATCGCTCCGGCTAAGTAAAAACAAGTTACAGGCTCTCTCCGACTGAGCTATGCGCCGGGTTTAAGATCAATAATGGCTTGCAAAACACAGGAATCAGGTAACTCAAACACAGCCGGTGGCTATCTCTAAACAGGGATCCGGCTGCGTTAAACAGAAACAGGTGCTCTCTCAAAGATGGGCACCGGTTGCCCTACCTTGGCCATTGGTTAAGTTTTAGCCAGCCCGAACTGTGCTCCGGAAAGCCTATGGTACAGTTTAACATAGCCAGGCCACAGTTCAACAATGGGTGATCCTTTGTTTTAGCCAGCCGGCGCATACTTTTTATCAGGAACACCTTCCCTTCGCAGCAGGATGATCATACCACGGATTAGCGTTGAGTGCGTATTGAGGAAGGTGGATCGTATAAAAAGCCATTTCTCATGGTGTTTTGCTAGTAATAAAAATGCATATCAATTCTAAACCGCAGAGTCCCCTGCCGGGAGACATCTGCGGTGAACTTTCTTTTTTATTTTATTGGTGGGCACCTGCGGAGAATGAAATTATTATCGGTTATTTCCAAATCCTGTTAAAAAATTCAATCCTGCTATTAGATTGCTTGACCTTGTAATTGTTCCATCAAAATCTCTACCAAAAGTGAAACTTAGTTTTTTATTTACGCCAATATCATATTCAGCATTTACCAATAGTTTATACGTTGGCTTAACAGTACCGGATGTTAAGGCACTCCGGTATATAGCTTCTGCGCTAAAACAAAAATCACTGCCTGGCTGATTAAATGCAGCCTTCCCGCCAGCATCAAATGTTTGCAGGTCAGAGGTCTGCAATAGCAGTTTATCATCTGTAAACGATTTCTTTGGTTGATACAGGTAACGGAACAACCCATAAAAGCCAAAACCACTTTCATAATTATTGCCAAAATTCAACCAAATGCCTGCATTGTATACACTTGAATTAATCGTTTTGTTAATGTATTCTAAACCAATCCCGCCGGCTACATCACAGAAAAAACCAACCCTATTTATTTTAAATCCGCTCGCCAATTTCTGAATAGCTTTTAACTGTTGACCAAGTTTTATCTTCAAAGAATCCATTGCATGTGCTTGTAGTTTACTCATCAGCGTATCATACGGCGTATTATCCGGATTAAATCCCTGTTCGGCTGCATGAGCTTTTATATAAGCTCTTTTTTGTTCTTTATACCTTAAATACAAAGTATCTGTTGTCCTAAAATTCTCCATTTCCTCATGATAATCTCCCAGAAATTTTACTTGCATTTGCCCGATGCTGTTTAGCGTTTCTTTTGTTTTGGCATCATAATCACCCCGGGCAAGGGAAAATTTAAATCCAAATGAAGAATAGAGATTTTCCTTCTTAAAATTGTTATCGGTAGAATCGGGATTTCGGAATCCAATGGAAATCACAGCTGTCTGTCTGAAAACTTCCTTGAATTTTGTTGAGTTCAACATATCTGTGGTAAAACTTCCTTTTCGCAAAAGCCAAAATGGTGAGAAATCAATAGCATAACTAGATGGAATTTTAGTAAACCCACCAGTAGCATTTGAAAAAGACAGCATCAGTGAAGACACTTCACTGGGCCTTTCAATATCCGTAGCCGCAAAATTAAGCAGACTTGCACCCGGCGAACTTGGGGCTCGCAAAAGATCAAGTTGCGTACTCATTGAATCTTTTTGTTGAGCAAAATCAATAGAAACAATATAGAGAAATGACAGCATTAATACAACCTTCCTCATACATCTTTAGTTTTAAACTTGAACAAAATCGATGCTGCAGGAAAAGACAGCATTATCACCTTGTGCAGCAACAGTTTGGTATAAGGTATATGTCTTATCTTCTTTTCCGCCTTTTAGCAAGACCAGCATTTCACAGTAATTAGAAGCAGATGAAGTTGCAGCTACAATACTATCGATATCAAGCGTGCTGTTATCAAGTGTATTATTAGGCCCAACGATAGTTTCGGAAATTGACCCAGGGATATCTTTGAAAATTACTTTTTTAATAGAACCGCTTAGTTCACCAGTTGTCCGGGAAGTTTGTCCCGGGCCTCCGATCTTGATTTCAACGGTTACATCAACGGTTGTGGCAAGCACAAGATATGTTCCATTAAGGGTAGGGACGTCTGGCATGATCATGCATTTTAAGTGTGAACGGAAAAACGATTCGGAAAAAAACATATTCTTCCCAAGAAACAAATGCCAATAATTAGAGGAAGGAATATATCAGGGGGGGAAAACCAATAACAAGGTAAAACCATTTTATAAAGAAAGCAAATAAACTGAAAAATGTTTGCCTGTCTCCGCATAATCTCCCGAAGGGGACTTTGCGGAGACCTGAAGTTAAACAGGGTTAAAAAGGTCAGAGATACTTTAACCTTTTTAACCCTATTTAACTTCTTTAACCCCATTAAACCAAACATCAATAAAGCATCCGCACCTTAATAGTAGCCTTAACTTCTTTCAACAGCGCAACAGCCTGGTTCGACAATTTCTTGTCAACATCCAGCACCACATAACCGATCGCATCATTTGTTTTTAAATATTGCCCGAGGATATTGATATTATTTTTCGATAATGCCGTATTGATCGCACTCAATACACCGGGAACATTGTGATGGATATGCAAAATGCGGTGTGCATTTTCAACAGGCGGCAAACCGATAGCCGGCACCGTATGCGATCCATTGGTAATGCCGCGTTCGAGGTATTGAAAAAGTTTGATACTTACATCTTCGCCGATATTTTCCTGCGCCTCTTCTGTTGATCCGCCGATATGTGGTGTAAGAATTACGTTTGACAATCCCTGTAATGGTGTGGTAAATGTATCTCCGTTCTTTTCCGGTTCAACAGGGTACACATCAATGGCGGCGCCATGTAAGCGCCCCTCTTGCAATGCAGCGGCCAATGCTTTCAGGTCAACCACTTCCCCCCTTGCATAATTGATGAGTATGGAACCCTGTTTAAAAGACTTCAGCAGAGTTTTATTGATCAGGTTTTTTGTCTGCCCCGTTTCCGGCACATGTAATGAAACAATATCTGATTGTGCCACCAGTTCTTTTAAATTTTTTGCGGCCAATGCATTCCCTAACGGCAGTTTGGTTTCGGTATCATAGAACAATACTTTCATTCCCAGCCCTTCCGCCAGCACGCTTACCTGCGAGCCGATATTGCCATAACCAATGATGCCAAGTGTTTTTCCGCGCAATTCATAACTGCCTTTTGCTTCTTTCATCCATTTGCCTTCATGTGCCGCTTTGTTCTTGTCGGGTATCCGCCTGATCAGCATGATCGATGCGCCGATCACCAGTTCTGCCACGCTGCGTGTATTACTATAAGGTGCATTGAATACAACCACACCGGCTTCGGTAGCGGCTGCCAGGTCAACCTGGTTAACGCCGATACAGAAACATCCGATCGCCTGCAGTTTGGTTGCCGCCTGTAATACTTTTGCCGACACATGTGTTTTGGAACGGATGCCGAGCAGGTGTACATCTTTGATCTCTTTGATCAGTTCTTCTTCGCTCAATGCACCATTCAGTTTGCGCAGGCTGGTATAACCGTTCTGCTTAAACTTTTGAAGCGCCTTGTCGCTGATATTTTCAAGGAAAAGAATATTGATCCTGTCTTTCGGATAGCTTGTGGTGGCTTGCTTGCTCATGCATGCGAAAATAAATGTTATTTGTTTTAGCACCATGCACATAGTTTTCCACGTTGTTGGCTGCGCTGGGGGCGGGAACTATATTTGCAACAATCAGACTAAACAGGTGGATAATGCTTAAATCGAAGACGATCCCTTTACTTGGTTTTCTTATTGTGATGTCCTGCGGCTCGCAACCATCGGTCAATGAAAAAGTGCCGGTAACCGCCAAGCCAAAACCTACAGGTTTTTCGCCTCTGTCGGCAAGAGAGAAAGCTTATTATAACAATGCGATCGTTCCACTTTATCAATCACTCTTATTAAAACGCGGATTTAACGGCAGTATCCTTCTTGCTAAAAATGGAGAGATCGTTTTTGAGGATTATCATGGGCTGATCAATTTTAAAACCAAAGAACCCATCACATCCACTACCCCATTCCATGTAGCATCCGTCTCCAAAACATTTACCGCTGCAGTGATCCTGAAACTGATGGAAGACGGGAAATTATTCCTAGAAGACAAGGTAGATAAATACCTTCCTTCTTTTCCGTATAAGAATATTACTATTAAAAACCTGCTCACGCACCGGAGCGGGCTGCCGAAATACGATCATTTCATGGAAGGCAAAACTATCACACAAACAGTGATGGTAAAGAACAAAAAAGGTAAAATGGTAAAGCGGCAGGTGCAGGTAAAAGCGCCTGTGCAGGTTACAGGATTGCCAACTAACCAGGATCTTCTGCAATACCTGATCACCTATCATCCACCTATTGAATCCTTACCCGATCATCGTTTCAGTTATTGCAATACAAATTATGCCATACTCGCCCTGATCATTGAGAAGATCACCAACATGCCGTTTCCGGAATATATGGCCAACAATGTGTTCAAGCCATTGGGTATGACAAGCAGTTTTATTTTCAATATCAAAGACACAGCCAGTTATGTTCCGTCATACAATTATAATAACGCACCATTCCGTTTAGAAAAACTGGATTGTATTTATGGTGATAAGAATGTATACACCACAGTACGCGACCTGTTATTGTGGGACCGTGCATTGTATCTCGGCACATTCGTCAGTACCCGGACATTGGAAGCGGCTTACCAGCCATACAGTTTTGAGAAAAGAGGAGAAAGGAATTATGGATTGGGATGGCATCTTTTTATCAAGCCGCCCGAGCCAACCATTGTTTACCATAATGGCTGGTGGCATGGTAATAATGCTGTTTTTAAAAGACTGATCGCAGACACGGCCACCGTTATTATCCTTGGTAATAAGTTCAATAAAAATATCTGGTCTGCCGGAAAGATGAGCTCTGTGTTTACGGGCCATGCAGATACCACCCATTTAGATGTAGAAACGGGCGGCAGCAATTGATTATGCACACTCACGCATGAAAAGAAAAACGGACAGGGATTTTAGTTAAATCCTCCTATTTTTGCAGACTTTAATAAAATCAGCAGATTAATACGCTTTATGGACAAAATCTTGTTTTACGCCGTTCCGGCGATGGGAGTTGTAGGTCTCCTTTACACATTGGTCAAGTTTAATTGGGTATCGAAGCAGGATGCGGGAAATGACCGCATGAAAGAGATCAGTACTTATATCGCAGAAGGGGCGATGGCTTTTCTCAAAGCTGAATATAAGATCCTTACTTATTTCGTAGTGATCGTGGCGCTCTTATTAGGTATAATGGGTTATTCTGATGCGCATAGCCATTGGAGCATCGCCCTGGCTTTTGTATTGGGTGCATTTTTCAGCGCACTCGCAGGTTTTATCGGAATGAAAGTGGCCACCAAAGCCAATGTACGTACTGCACAGGCCGCAAGAACAAGTTTAAGCAATGCATTGAAAGTTTCTTTTACCGGCGGCTCGGTAATGGGTATGGGTGTGGCAGGATTGGCTGTATTAGGCCTCGGGAGTTTGTTTATTATTTTGAAAATGATCTTCGCTCCAACCGCAGCGGTTGACAGTGAAGAAATGAAAAGGGCGATAGAAGTGTTGACAGGTTTTTCACTCGGTGCAGAAAGCATTGCGTTGTTTGCACGCGTTGGCGGAGGTATCTATACAAAAGCTGCTGATGTTGGTGCCGACCTGGTTGGTAAAGTAGAAGCAGGCATACCTGAAGATGATCCACGCAACCCTGCAACCATTGCAGATAACGTTGGTGATAATGTAGGCGATGTTGCCGGAATGGGTGCAGATTTATTTGGAAGCTACGTGGCTACCGTACTCGCAACCATGGTATTAGGCCGCGAAGTAACAGGTGCAGCAGGTGTTGCATTGAATGATGGATATGGTGGTTTGTCTCCTATCCTTTTGCCGATGCTGATTGCAGCAATGGGTATTCTTTTCTCGATCATCGGAACCTTGTTTGTAAAAATATCAGACAGTGCAGGATTGAGTACACAGAAAGTACAGAACGCATTGAACATGGGTAACTGGGGGTCGATCGTATTAACAGCGGTCGCATCTTATTTCCTGGTTAACTGGTTAATGCCCGAACATATGTTGTTACGCGGTTTTGATTTTACGCCAAACCGCATCTTCGGCGCCATCATGGTTGGATTGGCAGTGGGTACTTTAATGAGTATGATCACTGAGTATTATACCGCCATGGGCAAAAGGCCTGTGATGAGTATCATCCGCCAGTCATCAACCGGCCATGCAACCAATATCATTGGCGGATTGGCGGTAGGTATGGAAAGTACCTTATTGCCGATACTTGTTTTAGCGGCAGGTATTTATGGCTCTTATTATTGCGCAGGTTTATATGGTGTGGCTATTGCAGCGGCAGGTATGATGGCAACTACCGCTATGCAATTGGCGATCGATGCATTCGGCCCGATCGCTGATAACGCCGGTGGTATTGCCGAGATGAGTGAACTGCCAAAAGAAGTACGCGAAAAAACAGATATCCTGGATGCAGTAGGTAATACAACAGCCGCAACCGGTAAAGGTTTCGCTATTGCTTCTGCTGCATTAACTGCACTGGCATTGTTTGCTGCGTTTGTGGGTATCGCCGGTATCGATGGCATTAATATTTATCATGCCGATGTATTGGCAGGATTATTTGTAGGTGGCATGATACCTTATATATTTTCTTCACTCGCTATCCGTGCTGTTGGACAGGCAGCCATGGCGATGGTAGAAGAAGTGCGTCGCCAGTTCCGCACCATTCCGGGTATTATGGAAGGAACGGGTAAACCGGAGTATGATAAATGTGTGGCCATATCAACCGAAGCATCGTTAAAGAAAATGATGTTGCCTGGTGCGATCGCTATCTTATCTCCGATCATCATCGGTTTTATTTTCGGGCCGGAAGTATTGGGTGGATTTTTGGCAGGTGCAACAGTAAGCGGTGTGTTGATGGGTATGTTCCAGAATAATGCCGGCGGCGCCTGGGATAATGCCAAGAAATCATTCGAAACAGGTGTTGAAATAAACGGTCAGATCTATTATAAGAAATCAGAACCGCACAAAGCTTCTGTAACAGGCGATACCGTTGGTGATCCGTTCAAAGACACATCGGGCCCATCAATGAATATCCTGATCAAACTGATGTCCATCGTTTCATTGGTGATCGCTCCTACCCTTGCACAGCTTCACAAAACAGGGCCGAAAGCCGACCGTGTGGTAGAAGAAAAAATGGATGTACGTGTTTTAAACAAAGACACAGCAGCCGTAAAATACACGACCAATGCAGACGCACATGTTTTTGAAAACCTGGTGGAAAATCTTAGAAAAGATGGGCTCGTAACAGGCAATAAGGTTACCATTGAATTAAAAGATGGTAAACTCTTTCTTAACGATAAAGAGCAAACGGAAGAAGTAAAACAAAAATACAGTCACTATTTCAATGAAGAGCAAAATTTCAAGATTGACATAGTTACGAAGGAGGGGAAGAAATAGATCCTGAAATAATTATAAATGATCCCGGCTGTAAACAGGCCGGGATTTTTATTTTAGGGAATGATCAGAATTCCGCAGCGCTCCTTATTTTTAAAATATGAAAAGATTATTTCCTTTTTTGCTGATCCTGTCAGCGGCATGCAACCAATCCGGCAATGATACTAATACTGCGCATGATACCACTACGCTTATCTCGTACGATACAATTCCTGAAATAAGGAAATCGGTTAAACAGAACGCCGTTGCAGAATACAGCGAACCGATCAGCGATCAGTTGAACGACTGGAAATTTGCCGTATCCATTTATGAAACAGAAAGAACTTTTCATTTTACGGTACGGATACAGGCCAAAGAAGTGCGTGTAAGCGATTCATTGAATATTCCCAATTTCGGCATCCAGCCAAGGCCCGACATCAAAAAAGGCAAAGAACCGCTTACCTGCATCATAGGCTTCTATGATACCAAAAACGTATTCAGGGAATACAGGAAAGTAAGTTTTAAAGATGACCGGCTGCACATCAGTACCCTCAATACTTATTCTGTTGGCGCTTATCGTACAAAGATCAAATAGCAGAACACGGTTTATCTCCTTATAAATAGTTTTAAGTACCGATAATAAAGGCTTTGGTAAAATAGTCATGATCCTGCAGCCATAAAATCCTTTATTTTAATGAAAGGAAAATGCTATCATGATCAAATTTCCCAAAGTAAACGGCCATTATACAACAGTGGCGAATATCCTGCTGATCGCTATCCGTTTATGGCTTGGTTTCAATATGATCAAAAGCGGCAACTGTGTGATCGACATTATCAGGTCGCCCGCTGAAAGGGATTTCTTCGAAAAATGGTTTGGCAGGGAATTGCATTTCCCCGCGCCTGTTTTCATGGCTATACTTGCCAAAGGAACCGAGTTCCTGGGCGGCATTTTAGTATTGTGCGGGATCTTTACAAGAATATCATCATTGCTGATCGCATTTACCATGCTTGTTGCAACACTTACTGCCAATCTCGGGCAGGACTTCAATAGCGACGGCCATTCTACTATTTCATATTGTTTATTTGCCTGCTGCCTTTTTGTATGGGGTGCGGGGAAATACAGTTTTGACTACTGGCTGTCGACAAAAAAGACAATCCATTTATAGCCTTCTTTTGGATCATCCATCCATTTGACCGTTTAACGAAATTTTATTTTTTCGCTTACGAACCAGGTCGTAAATTGCTTACGAATAAAATCGTAGCAATGGCATCATCCAAACATATCAAGCCCACAGAAAGTGAATTGGAAATTTTAAGAGTGTTGTGGGACAAAGGCACGGCAACTGTTAGAGAAGTACATGAAATATTAAGCGAGCACAAAGATGCCGGTTATACCACCACGCTTAAACTGATGCAGATCATGTTTGAAAAAGGGATCGTAAAACGTGACGACAGCAGCAAGACACATATTTACCGCCCAAACATTACCCGCGAAAATACACAGCAGCAGATCGTTGGCAAGATGATCAATTCTTTATTCGGGGGATCATCTACACAACTGGTGATGCAGGCATTGGGCAACCATGCACCGAATAAAGATGAACTGGAAGAAATTCAAAAACTATTAGACAACCTGAAAAAACAGTAGTGATATGCAGCACCTGTTTCAATCCACTTTTCTGCAGGCATTGGGTTATGCCATTGCCAACAGTTTATGGCAAACCGCTTTGGTCTGGCTGATCTATCTAAGTGCAACAGGATTATTATCGCTCAGCGCTTCTGCAAAATACCGTTTGGGAGTGGCTGCGCAGGCCACCGGTTTTATTTGGTTCGTGATTACTTTTCAATTTTATTACCGGCAATACAGCGCTGCGTGGAATCATTCAACAGCCATTCCCGTATCGCAGAATATACGTGCGATCGTATCATCCAATACGGATCTTTCTTCCATGCTTATTAACTGGATGGTAAAAGGAGAACAACTGCTGCCTTATATTTCGATGGCTTATTTACTGTTGATATTATTCCTCTGCATCCGCTGGTTCTTTGGCTACAGGCAAACACAACTGATCAGGAATAACGGTTTGCAAAAAATGCCGGCCGACTGGCGCCTGTTCGTAAAGAAAATAGCAACACAGCTGGGCATTAAAAAAGAGATAAGGATCTTTTTATCAAACACTATCTCCACTCCTCTTACGATCGGTTTCTGGAAGCCGGTTATATTGATACCGGTTGCCAGCATCAACCATCTCACCATCGACCAGCTGGAAGCTGTGCTGCTGCATGAACTGGCGCATATCAAACGGTATGATTATCTCGTCAATATTATTTTATCTGTGATCGAGATCAGCCTGTTCTTTAATCCGTTCACACAATTATTAAGCAGGAGTATCCGAAAAGAAAGAGAGAACAGTTGCGATGACTGGGTATTACAATTCAAATATAACGCATCCGTTTATGTAGAAGCTTTACTGCGCATTGCTTATCTGCAATCAACTCCGGCATTTGCAATGGCGGCAACAGGTAAAAAGAATGAACTCTTGACAAGGGTAAAACGGATCATTGATAAAAAAGATAACCGTTTCAATTATCGCAAACAATTGCTTGCATTTGTGATCGTTACAGGTATACTAAGTTCTGTTGCCTGGCTTAACCCGATAGCGCCCCATACTACAAAAGACCAGCAGGCACCTGTAACAGAAAACAGATCGGTTAAAAAGAAAACGCAATCCTATGCTGTAGAACCAATGGCGGTGAATGTTGATAATCCTTTATTCAACCCTGTTTTCTTTTTATCAAAACCGTTGAAAGCTGAGATGAAAAAGAATATCGCTTCCGCTCAAAAAGAAATAAACGATACGGTATTTACAGATCAGGATGGCAGTAAACTTTTCAATGACATACCCACTCTCATCACCGGTGCAATGAAACAGGCATCAGCTGCACTCAATGAAAAAGAAACTGACTGGAAAAATGAAATGGCGAATATGGAACTTGCCAAAACAGAAATGGACAAAACGTTTCACACAGATTCATCTTTGTTTACATTAAAATTGAGACGTAAAATAAAAGATGATATCGGCTTGTCGCTGAAAGATGTTGATGCCGCGCTCAAAAATGCAAAAACAGAAATGCAGCGTGCCGGTTCAAAACTAAATATAGATGCTTCTGTTTTAGACAACGAAAAAGTAGAACAGGGTATAAAAATATCCATGCAGACATTGGCACAACTTGGAAAGATGGGGCTTGATAAAATGGTACTCGGCGCATTACGTGTGCCGGAAATTATGTTGGATGATAACGGCCAACACATGAAGATCCGCACGAAACAGCCGCCGGCATTACCCAAAGAGCCGAATGAAAGAACGAGAAACAGGATCATGTTGGTACCTGGAAAAGGATTGCCATCAAAACAAAGAATGCAGGCAGAAGACCTGGATGAAACAAAAGCAGAAGAACCCATGAATGTTCCCGAAGTAATATTACCACTTCAACTTTCTACTGAAGACCTGGAGAAAATAAAACAGCAACTCATTAATATTATCCGGGTAAAAGCACTCACCGAACGCAAAGGAGAAGAATTGAAACTAAAAGTTATTCCCGCAGTTGTTACAGAAAAGAGCCAGGATGAAAAAAAACAATTGGTCATCCGGCTTCAATAGAAAATTTTGAGTGTTGAATTATGAATGCTGAATGTATATTCTTTGCACCTATAAACTCTCATTCAACATTCATAATTCAACATTCAAATCATTACCAAAGATTACGCGGGCACCAGTCGCCATACCTGTTTCCCAATAAGAACCCGATCAGTATTTCATGCGTACCATGGCTAACCGTATTCAGGTTGGAAGTTTGTACATCGTACGAATAACCGATATTGATATTGTGATTTAAGTTGATACCCACCATTGCAGCAAACCCGTCCTGGTAGCGGAAAGAGCCGCCTGCCCAGAGAAGATCCTGGTACTGGAACTTAGCATTCAGGTCAAAACCCAATGGCAATGGAGTGATATATCTGATTAATGCAGAAGGAAGGAAACTGATATCTTCAGACAACTCCATCCGGTAACCGGCGCTGACAAAAATATGCGGTAACAGTTTTCCATTCTGCACGTAAACTGTGTTATCCGAAAAAGCGAGTTGCTCAGGAATGATCTGCTGTGCGGCAATCCCCAAAAAATAATCTTTCGAATACAACCAGAGCCCTGCACTGATATCAGGTTTTATTTTATTGATCACGCCACTTCCCGCAACAGCGGGATCAACCGTTGTTCCACCAAAATTTAATTTACTGGCATCGAGGCTCATATTGGTAAACCCAACTGATACACCACCGGCTAAACTGGTAGTAGCAGAAATACCCAGGTGATAGGAATATGTTCCATACGCTGCAAAACGGTTTAACGGGCCGGTTCTGTCATTGATCATCGTAAAACCAACACCTGCATGCGGATCCGGTGCGGTATAATCGCGCCAGTATGCTTCTCCCCTCGGGTTTTGTCCGCTCGCATGAAAGCTTGTAGCCGATTCTCTATCGTAATCGCTTTTATGTAATGGGCCCTGAATGGTTAAATAAGTAGTAACCGGCGCATCCTGCAAACCCACCCATTGTAAACGGTGGCTTGCTTTTACATCCCAGTAGTTTTCAATACCGGCAACTGCGGGATTGATGATGTAATTGTTCATGATATACTGCGTATAATACGGCCGCTGTTGCGCCGAAACTATTGTACAGGCAAACAAACTGATCCATATCATCAACTGTCGCATCTTCATATAACTACTTAATAATGGTTACGGATCCGGAAACAACCTGCCGGCCATTTTTTGGATTGATGATGTAATAATATGTGCCTACCGGTAACGGGCTTCCATGATACGTTCCATCCCAGCTGACCGCATACCCTACCGAATGATATACAGCTTGTCCATAACGGTTATACACATCTATGGTTGCTCCGGGATAACTGTCAAGGTATTTAATATTCCAGGTATCATTGATCCCGTCGCCATTTGGTGAAAAAACATTAGGAACAACCGGCCCTTTTAAAACATTCACAAAAACAGTATCGCTTGCCGAACATCCGCCGTTTGCCGTTAAAGTTAGTTTATAAGTAATATCATCATCCGGTTTGCAGACCGGGTTAATGGCGGTGTCACTGTTTAAATAAGTTGCCGGCGACCAAAGATATTGCAAGTTCGTTCCATAAACATATTCAGGTATGATCTGCAAAGTTCCTCCTGCCAATACTTTTACGGAATGTTGTAATACAACTTTGGGATTCGGGTATACGGTCAGCTGCTGCGATGCCGTATCACTGATACAGCCGTCTTTATTATAGAAATATAAGCTTGCCGTAAACAAACCGGAATCATTGTACTGATTAACCGGGTTCTGCGCAGCGGATACATTTCCATCACCAAACTTCCACGACCATGCCGATTCTGCGCTTGATATACTGGTGCTTTTATCAGTGAATGTAATATTATCGCCAAAACACAATTGGCTTGCAGATACATTAAATGCAGCTTTGGGTTGCGAATACACCGTAATGGTTTTGGTAGTAAAATCCGAACAGGTTGATCCGCCAGAATAAGCTACCAGTTTGATCGTATAGGATTTACCTGTGGCTGATTGCAGATCTGCGTACGAATGCGGATATACTTTTCCTGCTGTGGGATTATCATCCAGTTCCACGACAGTTGGATTATTCGCAAAATCCCAATAGATCTCAAGTTTTGTGAGGTTGCCAAAATCAACCGATGAATTATTTTTTAACAGTACTGGCTTGGTACCGCAATAAGGCGCCGCATTGGCAAAACTGAAATCAGCCTTCGGCGTAGTTCCGTTTACGGTAAATGCTTCCGTGCCCGTTGCCACGCAACCTAATGCCGATGTTACTGTTAGTGACACTTTATAATTATCCGATTTATTATATTTAACCTGTGGATTTTTTACAGTACTGCTGGTGATATTCGGCCCCGGCGATACGGCAGGTGATCCAGCATTAAAGTTCCATAAATAAGATGCAAGGCTGCCTTCTGCAATAGTGGTGGTATCGGTGAACGGGGCGTTTGCATCATTCAGGCACACTTCCGGTAAAATAAATCCGACAACAGGCAGAGGATTTATTTTCAATTGCGGGTTAGGCGCAAATGTATCACTCTTGCAACCCGTACCCGTTTCAACAACCAATACCGGGTTCTTTGTTCCATATACGGCATACTGTGTTTTGGGCGAAGCATTCGTGGTGTTTGTAAAAGATCCGGCGCCATCATCGAGGTTCCATGTCCACTTGACGATCGCACCAATAGGGCTTGTTGACGCATCAGTAAAAACAATATCGCTATTGGGGCATAATAGTGTAGGAAAAGTAAATTTAGCAACCGGCTTTGCCGTGATCTGTATGGTTTGCGTAGCTGAATCGGAAATACAGCCAATATCGTTTACGACTTTCAGTTTGATCAGGTAATTCCCTGATCCGCTTGATCCATACAGTTTCGCAGTATTTCCTGTACTGAGATTAGCGGAAGTGCCATCACCAAAATTCCATTGCCATTGCGTAACGGGGCCGCTTGCAGCACTCTGGTCTGTGAAATGTACCGAATCTGTAAGACATCCCGAAGTAGTGGCGCTGAATGCAGCAACCGGTGTTGTACGTACCGTAACAGGAATGGCGTATAACTGGCTGGTACTTCCACAACCATCCGGCGTTGAAGAAGTAGTGTACAATTTAATGGTATCACGGAGTGCCGATGTATTACCTTTTATAAAAACGTAAGTATTTCCGGTACTATAATAATTCAGGGTCTGGCCGTTTACAGTTTTGGTACTGTCTGCAGTTACATTCGCGGGTGTTACGGTAGCATTGGGTGAAATATTGGGAGCGGCTGAAAAATCCCAGTTAAGCGATGAGGGAACGAAAGAAAGAGGCACAGAAAATTTTAATGGCGAATTCACGCAGGTAACTGCGGAATCGATACGTCCATACGGATTTTGGAAAGTTGCAACAGGCGTAAAATCTTTCACATTGGTACCTGCATTATAGCCATACGATTCAACACTTCCAAATCCGTATGCAATTGCAATAAAACTTGAATCAGCTGCAAGTGTCTGGACAGGATTTGCTGCTGAGATAGCTGATACAT
>Ga0206949_1073_pt1 | contig 37004 bp, 40 predicted proteins | sample Alteio_BWOrgHeat_40_FD_153240 | JGI IMG/M metagenome (GOLD analysis project Ga0206949, IMG submission 153240) | Enriched cells from forest soil in Barre Woods Harvard Forest LTER site, Petersham, Massachusetts, United States -... | ecosystem: Environmental > Terrestrial > Soil > Temperate forest >...
TGTTTCTGGTCATAATGCGCAAAGAATATTCTTTCGGCACGCGGCATGCCGGCGCTGTCGAATACAGTGATCTCTGTTAACCCTTTTGGAACATCTGCCAGGTTAATATCGATCTTTTTTGCAGCCTCTCCCTGCATGATCACTTCCAATGCTGCAAATGTTTCTTTATAGTTATGCAGCATCACCAATAATTTTCCGGCATGCGTATTTGTTAGCTGTACATGCAGTGTATCGTTTGCCAAAGCATTTTTTATATGGATGCACGGGCCCGATGAGAGAACCTGTGGCAAGGAATAGATATTTACATCTTCATTTCCCGAAAAGGCCTTAACGGTATATGTATGTTGTTTTTCCGGAATGAGCCTGAACCTGCCCATACCATAACTGTTGGTGCGCAATGTATCGATGGGTTGCCCGTTCATATACAGTATCGCATTAACAGAGATGGGGTCGCCTTCTGCATTTTTTGATTCCCATCCGATGGTAGACTGCACGCCATCGATCATGTTACCACCTTCGGGATAAAATGCAATGACTGGTTTTTTCTGATACACAGGCAAACGCAGGTGCATCGTTTTTAATTCTTTGCCATATTGTATTTCAGCGGTAAGGATAAAATTATCTGCAGTTATTTTTTTAACAGGCACGGTGATCACCACTTCGCCTTTTCTGTCCGTTTTTGTTTTGGCTGCTATAACCTGGTGCAGGCCATCGCCTAAGCGGTACGATACATTTGCATCAGCTATGAGGCGGATATCTTTTGTATAAGCTGTGAGCAATATTCTTACCGAATCAACGGAGGCTTTAACCGAATCGACCAGTTTTAATGATGCAGTGAATTTTGTTTCACCTGATTTGATAGTTACGGGTTGTATAAAAACATTATCCGGGTAACCGTTTACCAGGTGGTTGGTATAAGCGATAAAAGTATAGTTGCCGGTTGGCAATGAATCAGGAAGAAAAATATTTCCAAATGAGAGCCCGTTGCTCATCAGAAATTTATCTGCTGCAAAGACTGAACGATCCTCATTCCGGACTAATGCAACCGATAATGCAAAATGGCCGGTAATATTCCTGATGGGATTTACCAGATAACCGGTAAACCAAACATTCTCGTTGCTGGTGTAAATGTTCTTGTCGTAATGAACAAATAAAGCAGCCGCAGGCTGGTGATAGGAATACCATTCAATTCTGTCTGCGATCTTTTCTGCCAACGTATCTTTTTTCTGCGCACAGAGGTTGGTATGTGCAAGCAGGATGCAAAATGCTATCCTGAAACAAATGCCTGCATGATCCATAAAAGAAACGGTTATTGCCAAATATATTAAAAATCAGCCCGGTATGTTGGGATGTCGATGGAATGGGGTGGATTGATTTTTGCAGATATTGAGAAACCCGAACAGTAAAATAGAAAAGATGGCGCAACAAGTTACCAACCTCATTTTTGCCTGGGCATTATTCGGCATATTTCACAGCCTGCTGGCGTCTACGATCGTGAAAAATAAGTTGATGCAGCTAATGGGGAAAGGAGATATCTATTACCGGCTTATTTACTCCCTTGTAACAGCCGTAACACTGGTATTGGTGCTGCATGCGCATTTTTCATGTGATAAAATAGTACTATGGTTATTGCCAACAATAGAAAAAATAGCAGCGGCGATAATGATATTGGGCGGGCTTGTAATAATGGTCATTTGCGCATATGATTATTTGCCAAGGGTGAGCGGGATCTCGCAGATCATGAGCCCCGAAAAAAAACCGATACTCAAAAAAAGCGGGCTGCACGCCTATGTGCGCCATCCATTATATGCAGGAACCTTTTTGTTTATCTGGGGAGTATTTTTGGGATATCCCTACCTGAACATATTGGTAAGTAGCACCTGTGTAACCATCTATACTTTGATCGGGATCCGGTTTGAAGAAAAAAAACTGCTGGAAACATTCGGGGATGAATACCGCGAATATCAAAAGAATGTTCCGATGCTGTTGCCGGGGATGTTGGGAAGAAAGTTTAAAACGATATAAACCCGCGGTTGCTGGTTGCGTGGTCAACAGGAATTATCCCGCCCAACCTTCTCTATCCAAACTTCGATAATGTATCGCTTCCGCCAAATGCTCCGGTTTAATATCATCACTTTCTGCCAGATCGGCAATGGTGCGGCTTACTTTTAAGATGCGGTCGTAGGCGCGGGCGCTGAGGTTCAATCGTTCCATGGCTTTCTTTAATAGATTTTCACCAACAGAACTGATCACACAAATTTCACGCAGCTGTTTGCTACTCATTTGTGCATTGGCATAGATGCCGGAATTCTCTTTGTAACGTTCCGCCTGAATTTCTCTCGCCCTGATCACACGTTCACGAATTACTGAAGACTGTTCGCTTTGCTGCTGGCTGCTTAATTCGCTGAATGCAACAGGTGTTACTTCAACATGCAGATCGATACGATCGAGTAGCGGGCCTGAAACTTTGTTTAAATATTTCTGCACGGCCCCCGGCGGGCAGGTACATTCTTTTTCAGGATGGTTATAAAAACCGCATGCACAGGGATTCATTGAAGCGATCAACATAAAATTTGCAGGAAAATCAAGCGCCATTTTTGCACGCGAGATAGTTACTTTTCTTTCTTCCATCGGTTGCCGCATTACTTCCAGCACGGTGCGTTTGAATTCGGGCAATTCATCTAAGAACAAAACTCCATTATGTGCCAGGGATATTTCACCGGGTTGTGGTGTGCCGCCGCCGCCAACCAATGCAACATCTGAAATGGTATGATGCGGTGAACGGAAAGGACGTTTACTGATCAATGCACTATTCTCCGGCAGCTTGCCTGCCACGCTGTGGATCTTGGTTGTTTCCAATGCTTCCTGCAAACTCAACGGAGGCAGTATGGTTGGCAAACGCTTTGCCAGCATGGTTTTGCCGGCGCCGGGCGGCCCGATGAGTATGGCATTATGCCCGCCCGCCGCTGCGATCTCCATGGCGCGTTTGATATTTTCCTGTCCTTTTACTTCATTGAAATCAATATCAAATTCATACTGGTTGCTGAAAAATTCTTCGCGTGTATTTACGATCACGGGTTGAAGTGTAGCAGCATCTTCAAAAAATTTTACCACATCCATCAGATGTTCCACACCATATACTTCAAGATTATTTACCATCCCCGCTTCACGCGCATTGGCAAGCGGCACGATCAATCCTTTAAAACCTTCTTTGCGTGCCTGTATGGCAATAGGCAATGCGCCTTTGATGGGTTGCACGGTTCCATCCAGACTCAATTCTCCCATGATCACATAATCTTTTAAACGATCGGGCTCTGCCAATTGTTCACTGGCACCCATGATACCTAATGCGATCGGAAGGTCAAAGGCAGAACCGCTTTTACGGATATCTGCCGGCGCAAGATTCACAACGATCTTTGTGCGCGGCATAAAAAAATGATTTGTTTTAATAGCGCTTTCCGTGCGCTGCAAACTTTCGCGTACTGCATTATCAGGCAGGCCCACTATGGTATAGTGCTGGCCCATACTCACGTTTACTTCAATCGTGATATTGATGGCTTCTACTCCGTATACCGCGCTGCCAAAGGTTTTTACAAGCATGTGTTTTTTTAGAAAGCGTAAGGTAGCTGTAAGATGAAACCTGTGGTAGAGTATTTATACCTGATTTATTTTGAAGAAAGGAGGAAAGATGTTAGATGGCAGATGGCAGTGGACAGATATATAGGATAAAGTGTGGTAGAATCTTTTTGAGTGCTAATTCTAACGTAACTTTCTTCACAGCAACAATCACAATCAACTTTGTTATTCATTCTACATCCTAAATTCAATAGGACAAGGATAACAACAAGCCCTACATTAGTTAATCTTGGTTTCACCGGTTTACTTTATTGAAAGCACCATAAAATCTAACATCTTTCCTAAAAATCAATTCCACTGTATCGCAAAATATAAACAAGGTGTTTTGCCGATATTGGTAAGATTATGCAATACCATCGATCCCATGAATACCACATCGCCGGCATTTGCTTTTTGATGATCCTGGCCGATCTGCATTTCTGCATTGCCATCTAACATCAAAATAATTTCTTCGTTCTGGTGCGTGTGCGGGTCGTGGCTTTTAAAACCTTCATTCAGTTGCGTTACATGAATATCAAAACGGTTCAGCATGGCGGTTGGCCTGTCGAATAATTGGCGCGTGCTTCCTTTGTCGGTTGATTTAACGGCCATATCGTTCCAGTTAATTACAAATGATGCACCTGCTTTTCTTCCTCTATCCATATTAACCGGTGCAATGGCGCGGTAATTCATTTCATAAAATTCTGCATCCTTATCATCCGTATTTTCAATCGTTACTTTATCGCCGGGCAAAACAACGATCACCGATCCGCGGCCCAGTAAAGAAGCCTGGTTATTGAGGTTCACAGTAACCGTTCCTGTTTTAATAATAAAGAAACGCTCATAGCCGGCTTCATCAGATTTATAGCTAACTGATTTTCCTTTGAACAATGTAACGCCATTTACTTCATGCACAGAAAGAATTGCTCCTGCACCTGCAAATATTTTTTTTGTAACAGCAGACCTCGTTGTGCCGGTAGTAACTGCATCGTTCCATGTATACACTTTAGGTGTGATCATTTGCGACTGTGCACAAAAACAAAACAATAAACCGGTAAGCAGTGTTGATAATTTCATGATAAATCAGTTTTGATAAGTGTATGTATCAGGATGAAAACTTTTCCATGAGTGCCAGAACTCCTGGTAAGCCTGTTGGCGCTGTAACTGCTTGCCCTGTAATAAGCCCGCAGTGCAGGTTCCATTAAGTTTCCAGGTTGAGTGGGTTTCGGTGTCTTCCATTGATCCATTCGTACCCGGAACAAATGCAAGCGTTTGTCCGTTCAATGTTCTGTTGAGTACATAAAATGTTTTGCCATGCGGTTCTACTGTTAACAGCAATGGCGTGCCTGCCAATGAGTCGGAAATTATTTTTTGTTTTACGAGTGCGTTCCAGTCGTATGCTTTGTGTTTTCCTTTTTCACTCACGCCAACTACCCATGATTTAAAATGCCATGATGATGAGTCGCGGTGTTCGAGGCTTCCTTTGATCGTTCCTGCATCATACCCTTTCAGGTCGGCATATTCTTTCTTAAAATTGGAATCGGGTTGTAATACTTCTGAATTGGGGTACATCTCCAGCCATTCACCCAAACGCATCTGCACGGATGGAATTTCTTTCAGCTGCTGGCCTTTTAATTTTCCTGCAATGGCTTCACCTGTTGCCTGGCGCCACCAGCTTTTGGTAGTGGCATCTTCGAACATGGCATTGTAATGATCCATGCCTACCAGGCGGAACTGTTCATTTTTACCATTTACAAACGGGCTGAATACACGCCCCGTTCTGCAAACCGTACAATACGTTACCATAATGGGTTCCTGTGCAACACTGTCTTTTACCTGGTGATGGTAACCGATGATCTCGATGGGATACGCTTTGGCTTTGTTGTTGATCACAACGCCAATAACAAGTTTGTCTTTATTGGTTGTATCAGCCGAAGCGGGTGCAAATATTTTTTGTTTGGGTTGATAGAACATTTTATCTGCGAGAAACTGGAAATTAAAAAGATAATAAATAAAACCATAGAGCAGGATAGCGAGTACCAATAATGTTTTTTGCCAGATCTTCCCTTTGGCTAGTGAACGGAGAATAGGGCCCACGATCATTATCAAACCTACAATGCGCAACCACCATATATTCCTGTCAAGAAAAAAAGCGATGGAAATCGAATTCGATTTCTGACTGCCGGGAAATGGCATGATAAAATAAACTTTCAATATTTCTATGGCCACTAAAAACAGCAGCCCGGCGATGATCCATACCCATTTTTTCATTGCAATGCGATTAGGGTATTAAGATAGGATTTTTTAGCTAACCGCAAAGTGCGCGGGGAATACGCGCGAAGTTCACCGAGGAGGTTTTCTTTGCTTATTGATTTTCTTTTATCCCTGCCCCTAAAGGGGAATCAGAGAACCCCTTTAGGGGCAGGGGTAAAAAGGATACATTATAATTTTTCCAAAAGATCTACCACACCTTCCTTGCGAAGTATCAGATATCCCAGCCTGTCGTTACTGATGCCTTCTTTGAGCTGGTAGCTGAATATCAGCTGGTCATCCTCAACCGATGTTTCAAAATAGTGGAACTGGATATTTTTATATTTCCGCAGTTCATCACCGATCTCATAGAGATGTGTGGAAAGGACAAACAATGCATTCTTCATTTTGCGCAAACCTTCAATTACGGTTACACTGCATTTAACCGCATCCTGCTGGTTGGTGCCTTTGAATAGTTCATCGATCAGTATCAACCAGTTTTTCCCGTCACTTATCTTTTCAATTGTGTTCTTGATGCGCTGTACTTCGTTAAAGAAAAAACTTTCGCCTTTGATAATATTATCTACCACCTGTATGTTGCTTAACAGCCCATCAAAATAACTCAGCTGCATATCCGTTGCAGGAACACCCATGCCCAAATGCGCGAGATAAACCGATACGCCCACCGCTTTAATAAAAGTACTCTTGCCCGCCATATTGGCGCCGGTAAGAAAAAGGAAATTATTCTCGATCGTTAATTCAATATCATACGACACCGGTTGCTCCAGCAGCATATGATGCAACCCGTTTACTTTGATATATGGTTCAGCGCTTTCTTTGATCCCGGGAAATGAATAACCATGTTTTTTACATGCCCATGCAATGCTCATATACGCATCAAACTTTGCATAGATCTCTACCAGCTCAAAACTCTGGCTCTTATAGTGATGCCGGATAAAACCGCCGTAGGTAAGAATCTGTTCGGGTGTTAATGTTTTTTTATCTTCATACATCATCTCCTGTATCATGGGTTTGTTCAGCAGCATAGCCATTCGCGAAACCCATGCGACCATTTGTTTGCTCAATGTCTGTTCATGCAAAATATCAACGATCTGCTGCAACCCTTTTAAAAAATCGATCGCATGCTCAACTGTATAACGCACCAGTGAATAATCGGGTGCATTGAAAATTTTATAAAAAAGGCTGTTTACTTTATTCGGATGCCGTGAAAACTCATTTACCTGTGATTCATAAAAACGCTCGATCACCATAATAGTTCCATTGGTTACGGTAAGCGGCCAGTCTTTCGCAACATTTATTAACTGCCTGATGGTTTGCTGTGTATCTAAAATATCCTCAACAGAATTCAATGGATGAGCCATCAGGTAACGCAGGTATTCCCTTCCCTCATTGGTTTGTGTGTGATTAAGGTGATGAAAAACAGATTGCTCTTCTTCCTGATGAAAAATAGAAAGATCGGCGAGGGTGGTTTTGTCTACTTGCATCTTTTAATTTAGAATTAAATATATAGTCTGGAGTTAAAAGTTAGAAGACTGGGGTTGGAATGATATAAAAAAACGGTATTAAAAATACTCATATTCCAGTCTCCAGACTTCTAACTCCAGACTTTATTTCCTGTCAAATTTCACACGCATTCCCCTCTGTGATTCATCAAACACCCCATTTCCATAAACCAGGTGGCCATTTATAAAAGTATGGGTGATGGATGCCGGAAAACGGAAACCTTCAAGCGGGCTCCAGCCACATTTGTAGAGAATGTTTTCTTTACTTACCGTATTCGGCAGGTTTGTATTTGCGAGCACGAGATCGGCATAATATCCTTCCCTGATAAAACCGCGTTCTTTTATTTGAAAACAGGTAGCAACTGCATGGCTCATCTTCTCCACCACTTTTTCAATACCGATCTTTCCTTCATTTACATAGTGCAGCATAAGTTGTAAAGAATGCTGCACGAGCGGAAGCCCGGCATGTGCATGTTCATAATCCTCCTGTTTTTCTTCCCATGTATGCGGTGCGTGATCGGTGGCGATGAGGTCGAGCCGGCCATCCAATAAGCCCTGCCACAATGCATCGCGGTTTTGCGGCGCTTTAATTGCCGGGTTGCATTTTATTTGATTGCCCAAACGCGCATAATCATCACTGGTAAAATGTAAATGATGCACACAAACTTCTGCGGTGATGCGTTTATCCTGCAAGGGGATCATATTGGTAAACAACTGCAATTCCTTCGCGGTGCTGATATGCAGGATGTGTAAACGGCTGTTGTATTTTTTAGCGAATTGAACAGCGCGGAATGAAGATTCAAAACAGGCTTCTTCATTGCGGATGATGGGATGATCCGATGGTTCTAATTTTTCTTTTTCCGTTTTTATTTTCTGCAGGTTGGCTTTGATAATGCTTTCGTCTTCACAATGCGTAGCGATCAGCAATTCTGATCCGGCAAATACTTTATCAAGCATCAGCGGATTATCAACCAATAGATTCCCTGTTGATGAACCCATAAAGATTTTAACGCCGCATACTTCATTCTTTTTTTCATTCGTGCGGAGGATCTCTTCAATATTATCATTCGAGGTGCCCATAAAGAATGAATAATTCGCCAATGATGTGTTGCGCGCGGTCTCGTATTTATCTTCCAGCAATGCCTGCGTAAAAACGGGCGGTTTTGTATTGGGCATTTCCATAAAAGCGGTTACACCACCGGCTACGGCTGCTTTTGCTTCAGTGTAAATGGTGGCTTTGTGTGTTAAGCCGGGTTCGCGGTAATGAACCTGGTCGTCGATGGCGCCGGGTAATAAAAATTGTCCACTGCCATTTATTTCAATGCTGTTTTCTTTTGTGCTGATGGATGTTGCGATCTTTTCTATCCTTCCGTTTTTGATCAATACATCGGAAAAAATCTTTTGTCCTTCATTAACGAGGCAGCTGTCTTTTATTATGTATTGTTTCATATCCTGTACAAGATAATGAATTTGAAAATTTGGAGATTTGAAAATTTGAAAATGAAATTTTGCAGTGTGCCAGTTTGGAATTCAAAACAAATTAAAACTGCGCCTCCGCGCCTTTGCGTGCATTTTTTGTTCACGCAAAGGCGCGGAGGCGCAGTGATTATGCAGAAAGCAAATTATGGAACCGAAACATTACTGAAGTTTCCGGATCGATCAGTCTTCGAAGTGGATGGAGAATACGATCATGCGGGAAAGGATCTTGTCGAGTACATTGGAATATTTCAATGTGGGATCGAGCTGGTGTATGTTGGATAAGCCATTGCTGAGTTTGATCTCCGGCGAAATGGTTACGAATGGCAGGTAAAAATTAAAGCCCCAGCCGAGTTCATAACCAAAATCATTTTTTTTGAGTTTGATGATATCATCTACATTTCTTGCTGAAGAATTACTCGACAGATCCGTATCAAATTTAATTCCACCCAGCAAATAGGTCCGGAAATTTCCGATCCTGTCTGAATTGAATTTTAACTGGAACGGAAAACTCACGATCGTTGATGGAAGCGTCTGGTTTTGAAAAGAGGCTTCACCCGGCCTGGTGATGTTGAGTTTGTAGGCAATATATTTTGACCCGCCAATGATCAGCTGCGGGTTTACCCTGAACTGGAAATGATCCGTCATGCGTGCAGTGGCCATCAACCCCATGGCAATACCGCCGCTTGATCCGGGCTCTGCAGAATAGATCGTATCGCTGTTCAAAAACTGCTGCGATTTTGAAATGTGTAAAGTAGATGTATTATAACCAAGCGTTAATCCAAAATAATATACCAGGTCGTCGTGGTTACGGCGAAAGATTTCTTTCTGTGCAACCAAATGTGTGGCACAGAAAAGAACAGGGATAATGAGCAGGACTACTTGCTTCCGCAGTAAATAGTGCATATTCCGAAACTAAGTGTTTTCAAATAAGTTTGGGTAAATCCTGCTTCATGCATAATGTTTAAAAAGGTTTGTCCTTCCGGGAAGGCCTGAACACTATCGTTCAGATATTTGTAAGCGCTTCTGTTCTTTGCAAATAATTTTCCGATAAACGGCGTAACCACATTCATATAAAAATTAAACAAGCCGGATAATAACCGGTTATCCGATTTCGAAAATTCAAGTATTACCAATTTGCCGCCCGGCCGCAAAACGCGATGCATTTCTTTTAACCCTTTTTCCAGGCGCTGAAAATTGCGCACGCCGAAAGCAACGGTTATGGCATCAAAGTTATCGTTTTCAAAAAGTATCACTTCGCTATCGCCTTTCTGTAAACTGATCTTATCGCCAAGAGCCAGTTTTTCTATCTTTTGTTTCCCCAGTTCCAGCATTCCTTCCGAAATATCTATGCCAATGATCTTTTCGGGTTGCAGCATACGGTAAGCGAGGATCGCTACATCACCCGTTCCGGTTGCTACATCTAATATTTTTTTTGGTGCGAGTTGCTGTAACTGCTTTATTGCTTTTTTGCGCCATTGAACATCTATGCCTGCACTCAAAAAACGGTTCATGAAATCATAACGGTAAGCGATGCTGTTGAACATATCGGCCACCTGTTCTTTTTTATCCAGCTGGCTATGTTGATACGGCACCACCTCATCATGCGCAAATTTTGCCATAGGTTGCGAAGATATTGATTTTCCTGTGCCAGCGCTTTGTGTTCAATGCTTTATAACGGGAAAGAGGTTAATATTTAGCAAAATTTGCATTTTAGTCTGGACGGAGTTAGAAGACTGGAGCTAGAAGTTTGATAAATTACTCCAGACTCCTAACTCCAGTCTCCAGACTTCTATCTTAATTCTATCTTCGTTCAAATGAAAGCGCTTATTTATAAGTCAACCGGCTCATGGTATGTGGCAAAAGCTGCAGATGGCAGGTTGTACAATGCACGCATCAAAGGAATTTTTAAGATCGATGAGATCACTTCTACCAACCCAATTGCAGTGGGCGATGAAGTGGAAATGGAAATTGAAGATGTGGAAGAAGAGTCAGCCATGATCGATCATATTTACGACCGGCGCAATTATGTAGCAAGGGTTTCGCCGCATAATAAACACCAGCATCATATCATTGCGTCCAATCTTGACCAGAGCATTTTATTCGCCACTTTAAAAGAACCCAAGACCTCGCAGGGTTTTATGGATCGTTTTCTGGTTTCCTGCGAATCGTATCATATTCCTGCTGTCATCGTTTTTAATAAATCCGATCTCTATAAAAAAAAGGAGATGGAAAGATTTTCTATGCTGAAAGAAATATATGAAGCCATTGGTTATACAGTTGTACTGGTAAGTGTACACAATAAGGATGGTGTTGATAAAGTAAAAAAATTACTTCAGCATAAGACCACTTTATTAAGCGGGCATAGCGGCGTAGGCAAATCCACTTTTATCAATGCAGTATTTCCTGAATTTAATTTACGAACCCAGGAGGTAAGCGGATGGAGCGGAAAAGGATTGCATACCACAACGTTCGCAGAAATGTTTGATCTCGCCGATGGCGGACAGATCATAGATACACCCGGTGTGCGCGAGTTTGGTTTGGTGGATATCAGTAAACAGGAGCTCTCACATTTTTTTCCCGAGATGCGTGTGCTCATTAATGATTGCCAGTTCAATAACTGCATGCACATAAATGAGCCGGGCTGCGCTGTAAAGAAAGCTGTAAATAAAGGAACGGTTTCGGTAGACAGGTATGCGAGTTACTTAACGATATTAGATACAATGGAAGAAAATAATTATTAAATCATTCGCCACTGATTCACAGATTTTATCTGTGTTAATCTGTGAATCAGTGGCGAAACGGATCTTAATTATAAAAAACCTTTGCCTGCTTATTATTTTTATTGGCTTTTTTTGCGGCTTTTAATGCAACGGGGTCATTGGCTAATATTCTTTCGGCGCCGATATTTCTCCCAACGGGGCAGCCTGATTTTTGACTTCTGCCAAACAGCCCGCATGAACTGAGCAGGACGATGCAGGTTGCGGATAAGAGCAGGTTTTTTTTCATATTATTTTTTTGGAACATCATTCTGCTCATTGAACCAGGAAGCATATTTGATGTAATTATCGGCGATCCTGTCTATCTCGCCGTGAATAAGATCCTTCGAAATATCTTTTATTTTTTTTGCAGGAACACCGGCATAGATACTGCCTGCTTCAACAATGGTGCCTTCTAACACCACGGCACCTGCAGCGATAATGGAGTTGCTGTGAACAACGCAACGGTCCATCACAATTGAACCCATACCGATCAGCACATCGTTTTCAATTTTACAGCCATGAACAATTGCATTATGGCCGATAGAAACATTATTGCCGATCTCGGTGGGATTTTTTTCAAACGTACAATGTATCACGGCGCCATCCTGTACATTTACTTTGTTACCTATTTTAATAAAATGAACATCGCCGCGGATAACGGTGTTGAACCAGATGCTGCAGCCGTCACCCATTACCACATCACCAACGATCGTTGCATTAGGCGCTACAAAACAGTTGTTCCCAAACTGGGGGCTCTTTCCATTTACCGGTAGTATCGTTGCCATAGGAGGTAGTTGACAGATGAAAGTTGTTAGATGACGGATTTGAAGAATGAAGTTAACTTTAATAAGAGAAACTAACAACGTCTTCGATAAAATTGCTACAGGCACCACAGAAAAATTCTGTGTGAATCTGTGTCATTTATGGCAAATAGAAGATAGTTGATGGATAAAAAAGTTGTTGGATGGCAGATGCAGCGTAAATTATCTTTATTGGAATAATTCTGCCCATGACAAGTTATAAAAATCTTGAAGCCTGGAAAAAGTCCATGTTATTGGTTAAAGAAATTTATAATTTGACCCAGCTATTTCCTAAAGAAGAGCAGTATATTCTTACATCCCAGGCAAAAAGGGCTGCTATTTCAATTCCTGCTAATATTGCAGAAGGGATTGGCAGGAATTATAAAAAAGACACAAAACAGTTTCTATATATAGCAAGAGGTTCATTATATGAATTAGAAACGATTCTAAATATTGCTGTAATGGTAAAAATTATTTCGGAAGAACGGGTTACAACATTATTTCCATTGTTTGATGAATGTCTCCGGATATTAAATGGTTTAATAAACAGGTATGAAAGAGATGGCCTGAAATAATTCTTTCTGTCATCTATCATCTGTCAACTAACATCTCATGACTAACAGGCAACTATTTCTGCAACACGTCGCTCAAACCTCTCAAACGCCTATTGGCATTGAGATGGTAAAAGCGGCTGGTATTCATCTATGGGATACGGATGGGAAAAAATATGTTGACCTGATCTCGGGTTTCAGTGTTTGTAATATCGGCCACTCGCATCCCAAAGTGGTGAAGGCAGTGCAGGAGCAGGCCGCCGAATACATGCACCTGATCGTTTACGGCGAATTCATTGAATCGCCGCAAACAGCTTACGCAAAATTTTTGACAGATCATCTGCCGGCAACACTTAACTGCGTTTACTTTACTAATAGCGGCGCCGAAGCAACAGAAGGCGCGATGAAACTTGCTAAACGCGTTACCGGCCGTTCAAAGATCATTGCCTTCAACCGATCGTATCATGGCAGCACACAGGGCGCATTGAGTGTGATGGGCGATGAATACTGGCGCAATGCATTCAGGCCATTGTTGCCGGATGTATATCATTATGATTATAATAACGAGGATGCGATCAACGCCATCGATTCGCAAACAGCTTGTGTAATTTTAGAAACCGTACAAGCCGAAAGCGGCATCACCACGCCATCCAAAGAATGGCTGCAGACGATCCGGAAAAAATGCGATGAACATTGTGTGTTATTGATATTGGATGAGATACAATCGGGCTTTGGCAGAACCGGCACACGCTGGGCATTTGAACAATTTGATATAGTGCCCGATATTTTATTGCTTGGAAAAGCATTGGGCGGCGGTATGCCGCTCGGAGCATTCATCGCTTCGCAAAAGATGATGAATACTTTAACGCATGACCCGGTTCTTGGACATATCTCCACATTCGGCGGCCACCCCGTTTCCTGCGCCGCAGGTAAAGCAGCGCTGGAAGTTTTGCTTGACGGAAATTTTATTGCTGAAGTAAAACGAAAAGAAAAAATACTGATCGATCACCTCATTCACCCGGCAATTATTTCAAAAAACAGTTTTGGTTTGTGGATGTCATTACAATTTGCATCGGATGAAATTAACCGCGCCGTGATCCATCAATGCATACAAAACGGACTGATCACCGACTGGTTCTTATTTGCGCCAGACAGGCTGCGCATCGCACCGCCATTAATTATCAGTGATGAAGAGATCAAAGAAGTGTGTAGTACAATTATCAGGAGCATCTCGCAAGTAATAAAATAAGCTGATAAGAGAATGGCCGATAGACCATAGTCCATGGGCCATGGCCTATCGACTATTTACACGGTTCATTCCTGCAATACCTCCGGTATAACTTCTCGTAAATAGGAATGATATTTTTTATATCAAAACGGCAGGCCTGTTGGTAAGCGGCTTCTTTCATTATGGCCAGCCTGGCTTCATCACGCAGCAGCCCGATCGCAAAACGGCTCATCGCTTCTACATCGCCAACATCAGCCATAAAACCGGTTTCATTCTGAATATTTATTTCACTCAAACCTCCTGCATTGGTGCTGATCACCACATCACGTGCGGCCATCGCTTCCAATGCGGCCAAACCAAAACTTTCATATTCGGAAGGCAGGAGGAACACATCGCTTACTGCGAGAATGTCTTCCATCTGTTCCTGTTTGCCTAAAAAACGCACATCTTCATCAACACCTAATGTTCTTGCCAGTTCTTCCGTAGCGGGCCTTTCAGGGCCATCGCCCACCATTAATAATTTAGCGGGCATTTCTTTGCGAACGGCGGCGAAAATTTTTACCACATCATTCACCCGTTTTACTTTTCTGAAGTTGGAGGCATGCACCAATATTTTTTCACCATTCGGTGCGATCACTTTTCTGAAAGCATCGATCGGTTTTTTATTAAAGCGTTCCACATCTACAAAATTGTGTATCACTTCTATTTCTTTGTGGATGGCGAATGATTTGAATGTTTCATCCCGCAGGTTATTGGATACGGCAGTGATCGCATCACTTTCATTGATGGAAAAAGTAACCACGGGTTCATAGGTTTTATCTTTACCAACCAGTGTAATATCTGTTCCGTGCAGCGTAGTGATCACCGGCACATTCCTCCCATTCTTTTGTTTTACGATCTGCTTCGCCATATACGCCGCCGATGCATGCGGAATGGCATAATGCACATGCAAAAGATCGAGGTCGTAATTAATGATCACATCTACCATCGTACTGGCCAGCGCCACTTCATAAGGCGGATAATCAAACAAAGGATATGTTGGAACCCTTACTTCATGATAAAAGATATTCGCATTGAATACATTTAACCTGACGGGTTGCTGGTAAGTAATAAAATGAACCTGATGCCCTTCATCGGCAAGCGCTTTGCCCAATTCTGTTGCGAGAACACCACTGCCACCAAAGGTGGGATAACAAACGATCCCTATACGCATAGAATTCTTAATTAGAAGTCTGGGGTTAGAAGTCTGGAGACTGGAGTTAGAAAACTGAGATGATTACTCCAGTCTTCTAACTCCAGTCTCCAGACTGAATTACCCGCAAGTAACAATTATTTCTTCATTTACCCTTTTCCGTTTATCCCTCTTGTTCAAACACAACAATTAGCTAACTTTATCGCTATGAAAAAACTAACTCTCGCACTGCTGCTTTTGCCTTTTCTGGGTAAGGCTCAATCTGCAGATGAAGCCATGATCAAAAAAATTTCCGATGAGATATTACGCAATGGTAAAGCGTACGACCTGCTTCATCAACTAACCAAACAGATCGGTGGACGTTTGGCCGGCTCGCCGCAATTTGCCAAAGCGATTCAATGGGGCAAAACAACTATGGAACAGCAGGGCGCTGATAAAGTGTGGCTGCAGGAATGCATGGTGCCGCATTGGGTAAGAGGCGGGCAGGATAAAGCCGTGATCATTGAAATAGATAAAAACAAAACCTCACACGCGCTTGATGTATTGGCGCTTGGTAATTCGCTTGGCAGCGGAACAGTGACTGCTGAAGTTTTAGCAGTGGATGATTTTGCAGAACTGGATAGAAGAAAAGATGAAGCAAAAGGCAAGATCGTTTTTTATAACCATGGATTTGACCCAACGAATGTGAAGCCTTTTATCTCTTATGGGCAAACAGGCATTTACAGAAGATCGGGCCCGAGCCATGCGGCAAAATATGGTGCGGTGGGTGTGATGATCCGCTCGCTTACCGAATCAGCCGCGAATGATCCGCATACCGGGGCGATGGCGTATAATGATTCTTTTCCGAAGATACCGGCTACGGCTGTCGGCCCGCGCGATGCGGATGATGTATGGGCGATGAGTAAAAAATCAACTTTGAAAATGTCGATGACAACTAACGGGCATTTTCTTCCTGATACGATCGGCCACAATGTGATTGCCGAATTGACCGGCACAGAATTTCCCGACCAGTATATCACCGTTGGCGGACATTTAGATAGCTGGGATGTAAATGAAGGCGCGAGTGATGATGGCACCGGCGTGGTACATACGATTGAAATAATGCGTGCACTGAAAGCGATCGGTTATAAACCCAGACACACTATCCGTTTTGTTTTGTTTGCGAATGAAGAGAACGGTTTACGCGGCGGTACAAAATATGCGGAAGAAGCAAAAGCAAAAGGAGAGAAACATGTGTTTGCATTGGAAAGCGATGCCGGCGGGTTTACGCCAAGAGGTTTTTCATTGAGTGTTACCAAAGAACAGATGGCCAAAGCGCAAAGCTGGCTGCCGCTGTTATCGCCTTATGGAGCTTTTGAATTTACAGCTGATGGCGGTGGTGCAGATGTTAGTCCGTTGAACAGAACATTCGGTATTCCTGTTGGCGAATTAAATCCCGACCAGCAACGTTACTTCGATATTCACCATGCAAGAAGCGATGTATTTGAATATGTAAACAAACGCGAACTGCTGATGGGCGCCGTTAATATGGCAGCATTGATCTATCTCGTTGATAAATATGGCTTGTAATGAAGAAGGCCATCTGGATCATATCAACAATTATTGTTGCTGCATTACTGATATTTATTTACTGGCGCTATTATTTTGTACTGGCCGATGGAACGCAGGCGGGTACACTGAATATTTTTCAGAAGAAGGGAATCATCTTCAAAACCTATGAAGGAAAAATAATCCTGAGCGGGTTTAAGGCCAATGTACAGAGCAATGAATTTTCTTTCAGCGTTATCAATCCACAGGTAGCAGAGCAGTTGTTCAAAGTTCCGGGACGTGAAGTAAACCTTCATTACAAACAATACTTCGGTTCATTGCCGTGGAGAGGTATGCAGAAATTTATTGTGGATAGTATTTATGAAGTGAGGGGAATGCAGGGCGAAACGATCATCAAACCCAAATAGAGATCGTATCAATCAGCGATCAGTAAAAAGATCGCGAGCCTTTTATGAATATCCGTTTCCACCTGTTTCCATTGCTTAATGGTTTTGGTTTGTATGGACTCTGCTGCTGATGTAATATCTGCCGCAATACAAAACTTTGTTTCATCCCTGCCAGTCTGCAAAACATCTTTAATGAGTTGATTGTTGCGGTATGGTGTTTCAATAAAGATCTGCGTACAGTTGTTTTTATGCGATTCGCCTTCGAGCTCTTTAATTTTTTTTCTTCTCTCCATTGAATCGATCGGCAGGTATCCATGAAACTGGAAACGTTGCCCGTTCATTCCTGATGCCATTAATGCCAAAAGAATAGAACTCGGCCCCACCAAAGGTTTGATAGTTGCGTTTATTTCCTGTGCCGCTTCAACCAATATCTGCCCGGGATCAGCCACACCGGGACAACCCGCTTCGCTGATGATGCCGATGTTTTTTCCGGAGCGGAGTATATCAACAAATTGTTTTCTCACTTCCAGCTCTGCTTTATGTATCGCGAACCATTGGTGGTCATCGATCACCATTTCTTTCCAGATCTTTTTTAAAAACCGCCGCGCCGTTTTTTCATTTTCTGCAAAAAAAACCGGGCAGTCTTTTACAGCATCCGATATATAAGCAGGAATGGTTTCCAATGCATCATCGTATAAAACAGTTGGTATGAGATAAACTTTACCGGGATGCATAGACAAGATTATAAATCGAAAAATTATTTTTCACTTTGCTTCAACGGGTACATACTTAATGTAGCCGCTACTACGGAATAAGCAGGCGCCAATATCCAACCAATGACCGGAACCAGGTGCATCATATAAAACACCAGGCCATTTCCCACTGCGAGCCCTTTGTGTGAGCCGATAAAAAAAATACTTTCGGCGGGTGTTCTTTTATGACGTTCCATACTGTAATCGAGCATGGAGAAACCGTAGTAATAACATTCAACCAGCACAGCCAGTATCGGTGTAAGCCATCCGGCCAGCGGAACCAGGCTTAATAAAAGAATGGAAAGCGTATAAACGGTTTGCCATAAACTGTTTCTTGCAGCAATAGCAACACCGCGTTTCATGTCTTTTAATAACTGCGAAAAACTAAACGGAAAATCTTTCCCTTCAATAATGGCTTCTGTTTTTTCACTCAGGTAAGCAAACAGCGGCGAGCCAACGATCAGGAAAATGTATTTGAACAAAGAAAAATAGAACAATAAAAGTATCAGCCAGAGTAAGAGGCTGCCCATAATAAAAAGAAAACCCAGGAAACTGCTGTTGATCTTATTGAGCCATGTACCAAGTCCTGTTTTTACACTCATCCATTCAATAAAATTGCCTGATGTATGGATAAAGAAATACATGCCTATTATGAACAGGGTTGTATAAATAATACCCGGTATCAATATCCATTTCCACAGCTTATGTTTTTGTATAAACCGGTGGGCCTGGAAATAAGCCTGTATGGCAATGATCATTTCTTTCAGCACAATGAGGGGATTTTGCTGCACAAAGTTAGCACATTCGTAAATTTAGGGTTATGAAAGCTATAACGCCCGGACATTACAATAAATTGCCCTTATCATTTTACCGTAAGAAAAATGTCTGCACCGTAGCAAAAGCTTTGATAGGAAAAGTACTGGTCACTTCATTTGATAATATGGCCACCGCGGGCCGTATCGTTGAAACAGAAGCCTATAATGGTATCGTTGACAAAGCCTCGCATGCATGGAATGGCCGCAGAACCAACCGCACAGAGATCATGTATGCAGGCGGCGGTGTTTCATATGTGTACCTGTGTTATGGTATACATCATTTGTTTAATGTGGTAAGTAATATCGAAGATGTTCCGCATGCCACATTGATCAGGGCGCTGGAACCATTAGCGGGTATTGAACATATGTTGTTCCGGACAAAAAAAATAAAAGCGGATCATTCATTAACACGCGGGCCGGGAAACGTATCAAAAGCAATGGGTATTGATACACAACATACCGGAATTGATCTTTTGGGCGATCGGTTATTTATTGCAGATGATGGTTATAAAATAAAGCCTTCGCAAATTATTGCCACGCCAAGAATTGGTGTTGATTATGCTGCGGAAGATGCGTTGTTGCCTTACCGGTTTATTCTGAAAGATAACCCTTACATAAGCGGTAAGAGATCCTGAGAAGAAGTTTATATTTGATGTGTTCTGCTATTAAAATACTTTGTGAAACTCTGTGCAAAACTCCGTGCCCTTTGTGGTTTAAAGCGTAGGAATTAACCAAAGAGTACGCAAAGGAACAACGCGCAGAGCGCACGAAGACACACGATATTATGTAATGACTGCTTTTAAAATGATTAAAATAATGAAAAGAAAAAATATTGCGTTGCTTGTTTTGAGTTTTGTATTAACTGTGTCACTAATGGCACAGGAAGGAAAACTGATCCGCTTCACATCGGCCAATGCTATGTTTCCGGATACTGCAAGAAAGAACGGCCATGATTATGATAACAAACATTATGATGTATTGGCCAACTACAGCGACAGCAGCATACTCATCTATGTACCCAAACATTTTTCTGCAAAAGGAAAGATCAATCTGGTTTACTGGTTTCATGGTTGGGGGAATAATATTGACAGCGCCTGTATACAATATCATTTGCTTGACCAGTTTGATGCATCAGGAAGAAACGCGGTTTTTGTTTTTCCCGAAGGGCCAAAAAATGCGCCCGACAGTTATGGCGGAAAACTGGAGCAGCCCCAGGTTTTCCAGGCGCTGGTAAAAGAAGTGGTCGAAAAATTAGCAGAGAATAAAGTGATCAGGAAAATGCCTGCTTTTCAAATTAATGATTATGATATTACGCTTGCCGGCCACAGCGGCGCTTACCGCGTGATCAGCCGGATCATTAATAAAACACCTGTTAATGAAGTGATATTATTTGATGCGATGTATGGCGGCAATGATGCTTACCTCGAATGGCTCTCGGTTCCGGAACACAGGTTCATCAATATTTATACAAAGAACGGCGGAACATTTGATAACAGTCATTGGATCATGAGTAAACTGACTGATTCATTACATGTTCCCATGATCTCCGTTGATGAAGAAGCCGTAAATGAATCTTTGTTACGCAATAACAACAAAGTTTTTATGTACAGCAGCAAAGCACATAATGAAGTAATAGCCAACAATCAGAACTGGGCGCGGTTTCTACGGTATATACCTGCTAAAAATCAGTATTAACACGCTTGCACATAAAAAACTATTCTCATAGATTGACGCATTAAATTTTATATATGCGTAAATCTATTCAGGGCTTTCCCGCGAAAGTGGTAAACCGGATTTTTTTTATCAGGTTACAGAAAGTGATGTTTGACTTTGATCTTGCCGAAATGTATAATGTTGAAACGCGTGTTTTAAAACAGGCGGTTAGAAGAAATAGTCATATGTTTCCCAAAGACTTCATGTTTGTATTAAACAACAATGAAATTGCAAAAATGGTATCACAAAATGTGATACCATCAAAAAGTAGTTTGGGCGGTGCAAGGCCGATGGTGTTTACAGAGCAGGGCGTATCGATGTTATCAAGTGTTCTAAAAAGCGAGCGTGCAATAAAGATCAATATCCTCATTATGCGCGCATTTGTAAAAATGCGGCAAATGCTCGAAAGCAATAAAGACCTTACTCAAAAAATAAGCGAACTCGAAAAAAAATACGATACCCAGTTCAAAACAGTATTTGAAGCGATCAGGGAATTGATCCATCAAAAACAGGCCCCACGTGAAAGGATCGGCTTCATAAAAGATACATTATAAATAAGGTTATCACAATTTGTGATAACCTTATTTATAATGCGCTAATATGTTTGCCGAATAACGGGATGCCGTACAAGTGTGCGACGCAACAAAGTTCAATAACGAACCTGCAGCCGGGTAAATAAAAAAATCTATAAAGGATCTGCTCAATCTGCGATCAGAATTTAGGGCATTTTATTCCTCTTGTGGTGCTCGGTATCCTCTGGTAGATGAGAGATACTTCCAATCCGCCGCGCAGGTTGGTTGCGGCTTTTAAACTGCTCGTGTTGATATCATATGTAGCACCAAAACGCAGATCGCCCATTTGCAATCCGAGGTATGGAATGATAGCATCGTTGAGGCGGATCCATCCGCCTGCATACAGACTATTGGTTTGATCGATCATACGCTCAAACGCGCCGCCGAAAATAATTTCAGTTACACTGGACTGCGTACTTAACAAACCGCTCAGGTGCAGGTTCGCACTTTCACCTAAAGAAAAATACCCCCCGGAGTTGATGGTAACCCTTGGCTGCAATAAATACAATGCACCGGTAAATTGCTGTTTGGGCCTGTTTATATGATAAGCGCTGGCGCCGATATAATAATAATTTTTGTCGGATGAACTTCCCGAATACAGAAAACCGGCATTAACGTCAACATATTTTGAATTAAGCGAGGCATTGTTGAAGACTTCTGAACTGACATTGGTAAAACCATTCACTGTAAGCTGGTCTTCAAAATGCAGTTGTGAAGTGTTGATCAGCATGTTTGCATAGGTGATCTGAAAACCCGCTCCTATTTGCTCTGACCCTTCTTCATCCAAACCTTTGTGAAACGCTGTTCCTACCGAAGCATAATTAAAATTCACGGCCCCGCTTGCACTTTTATCGGTATAACCCATAAAGCCAACGCCCCAGGTATCCGCTGAAGAAATATAATTCTGCATGATGTGAAAATCAACCGATGCTGTTGAGGTCTGAAAAGCCCGGTCGATAACCTGCCACTGGCTTTTAAAATTGCCGGTTACCCTTACCGTTCCGTCAAATTTTCCTATAAATGCCGGAGAGATCGTAAGCGGCGAAGAAAAAAACTGTGAGTAATGCGGATCCTGTGCCGAGATATTTCCCAGCAAAAAACAAGAAAGGCAGATGCAGATCAGTTTTCTCATAAAATCACAGAATAGTCAAATTAAGCAAATCTGCCGATGTAGATGGGATCATTACCAAATATTATAGCTGTGTTAACGAATCGTATGAAAGAGGATATGGATAAAAAAGTGTTATGCCTGCATTTTGGTACCGAAAGCAAGATCGCCTGCATCGCCAAGCCCGGGAACGATATAACCTTTGGCAGTTAATTCATCATCAATATCGCCGCACCATATTTTTATATCATCGCCGCATTCTCTTTTAATAAATTCAATACCCACGGTACATGCGATCGCTACCACCACGTGTATGTCTTTGGGAGACCCTTCTCCTTTCATGTACTGGATGGTTTTTACAATGGATGCGCCTGTGGCCAGCATCGGGTCGCTGATAATAATGATACGGTCATCGAGCACCGGGCAGCTCATGTATTCAAGATTTATTTCAAAACTGCCATCGCGGTGGTGTTTGCGGTAAGCTGAAACAAATGCATTATCCGCTTTGTCAAAATAATTCAGCATGCCATTATGCAATGGCAAACCGGCACGAAGAATGGTTGCCAATATAGGCTGCGATTCGAGTACCTTACTGTCATGCGTTCCAAGCGGGGTGGGTATTTCAACGGATCTCCATGGTAACAAACGGCTGATCTCATAAGCCGCAACCTCACCAATGCGCTCAAGGTTGCGCCTGAAGCGTAAACGGTCGCCCTGCACATTCACATCTCTTAATTCAGACACCCAGTTACTTACCAGGCTGTGTTGCTCGCTTAAATTAATAATCATGGTCTCAGGATTGCGGTGGGGTATAATGCTTCAAAACTAAATTCTATCGGTTATAATTGAAAATTTATGTTTTGATACTGGAAATGGCTTTTATACGGACCGATAACCTTTTTTTAACGGCTGCATTGCCTGATATTGCTTTTCTTTAATGCCCGAAATCTGAATTATGAAAAAGACCGCTTTTATCCTGCTGCTCGCAACAACCTTTTTTGCCTGTAATGATGATAAGAAAGATAAAAAATTTGATACGGCAACGTACGAAAAAGTAAAAGAAACACTGGCTGATAAAGAGAAAAAAAATCCTGCCAAATTTTTATCTGTAACCGGCCGCCATCGCAAGAACCTGATCGGGCAAACAGTAGTGATCGGCAATATCACCAACAATGCCACGGTTTGCTGGTATAAAGATGTTGAGATCAAACTTTCTTTTTTCAGTAAAACAGCGGTTAAGCTGGATGAAGGAATTGAAACAGTTTATGAAAACATCGCACCCGGTAAAACGATAAAATTCAAAACCAGGTATTTTGCACCAAAAGGAACCGATAGTGTGGCGGTGATCGTTACAAAGGCAACCGGAGAATTAAAATAAAACTCCGCGCCTCTGCTGTAAAAAAGATCGCAGAAACAAAATCACACAAACGAAAACGCATCTCCATCAAACAAACCCTTATCACTTAATTTCAAATGTGGTATAACAAGCAGCGCCATAAAACTCAATGTCATAAAGGGCGCCGCTAAAGATGAGCCCAATGATTTTGCCATGGCATCGATAGCTGTATATGCTTCGGCAACTTTGTATCCGTCACCGACGCTCATTAAACCGGCAACGGGTAGCGGCAAAACTTTTTCTTCTTTTTTATTGCAACAGCTTACACCACCTTTTTCTTTTATCACGAGGTTAATGGCCCTTACTAAACTTTCATCATCCACGCCAACGGCAACAATATTATGACTATCATGCGCCACCGATGAAGCGATCGCACCTTCTTTGAAACCAAAATTCTTAATAAAACATTTTGCAACCAGCGCATGATGATAGCGGTTAACCACTACCATTTTCAACATATCCTGTTCCAGATCACTCGCCCATTCGCCATTGACCTCTTTGCCGGTTAATTGCAGGCGGTTGGTAATTAATTGTCCATCCAATGCTTCTATTACCGGGATCTTTCCATCAGTTACGGGATAGTCTGTTACTTTTATTTTTACATCATCCGGATGTATTTCCTTGCAATCAAATTGGTTGATGGGTTTTGATGCAACGGATTTAATAAAGGACGTTCCGTTTTCAGCAACCAGTTCTCCGTCAATATATGTCTGCAATATTTTAAAGCTGATGAGATCTTCAGCAATAATAAAATCTGCCGCATCGCCTTCTCTTAATAAACCGATATCTAATTTATAATGCAGTACAGGATTTACACAGGCCGCACGCAACACATTAAAAATATCATGTCCCTTCGCTATTGCTCTTGCACAGAGTTGATTGATGTGCCCCGCGACCAAACTGTCTGGATGTTTATCATCACTACAGAACATGATCATCTTTGGATAATCCTCGAGCAATTCGATCAGCGCTTCAAAATTTTTGGCGGCGCTTCCTTCACGTATCAGGATCTTCATGCCATGTTGTAATTTATCTACCGCTTCCTCTGCTGTAAAACATTCATGATCGGTAGAAATGCCTGCTTCAATATATTGTTTGGCTTTATCGCCGCGTAATCCGGGTGCATGTCCATCAACCGGTTTGCCGGCTGCGTGTGAGGCGGCAATTTTTTTCATCACTTCTTCATCCTTGAAAAGAACACCTGGAAAATTCATCATCTCGCTCAGGTATTTGATCTCGTCTTTTGCCAGTAATTTTTTTACATCATCGCTGTTCAATGCAGCGCCAGCCGTTTCAAAAACAGTTGCCGGCACACAACTGGGCGCGCCGAAATTAAATTTGAACGGAACTTCTTTTCCATTGGCGATCATGAATTCAACGCCTTCCATACCGCATACATTGGCGATCTCATGCGGATCGCTGACAGTACCAACGGTTCCATGTAAAACGGCCAAACGCGCAAACTCACTGGGGATAAGCATACTGCTCTCTATATGAGCATGGCTGTCTACAAAACCAGGCAGAATAAATTTGCCGATTGCGGAAGCCCCGTCACCGATTTTTTTAATTGACGCGATCATTCCGTTTTCAACAGATATCTCAGCAGGATAGATGGTTTTCGTCCAAACATCAACAAGATCGCCCGTAATACTGAATGAACTTCTATGCATATAATTTCTTAAATGATGTTTAATTTAGTTGGCAGCGTGCAAATGAACCGCGTTAAGCAATTACATTTGATCAATTAAATCAACAACGAAAGTAAGTATATGAAAAAAATATTCGCCGGTTTGTTTTTATTAGCAACCGCTTTTACTGCAAAGTCGCAGACTGCTGAAGAGATCCTCGCCAAATACGAAACCGCTTCGGGCGGCCGCGACAAATTACAGGCCATTAAACAACTGGAAGTAATAGGCACGCTTAAAATGGGAATGATGGGTTCGAACATTGAGCTGCCATTAACATTGGTTCGTGAAAAAGGAAAACTTTTTCGCAGGCAGATCGGAGGCGTGATGGGTATGGGAGATAGCTTTACCATTATTACCGACACAGCCGGATATATATATGTTGCCGCTGTGCGTGGTTTTGGCGGTGGTGGTGGAGGACGCGGCGGCGGTGGCGATTTTGGCGGCGGCCCCGGCGGGCCAGGTGGCCCGAACAGTGTGCCAACCATTACAAAATTAAAACCGGAAGAACTTACTGCCGAAACATATGAACTTGATTCGGAAGGGCCGTTTCCTGAGCTCGTAAATTCTGCAGCAAAAGGGCATACCGCGCAATTAGTAGGAACAGATAAAGTAAATAAAGTTCCCTGCTATAAAATAAAAATGACTTTGAAAACGGGACAGGTAATAACGTATTATATCGATCAGCAAACATCATTGGTAAAAGAAGTGGAAGCAACAGGCGATATGGCGCTTAACCTTACTGGCTTTGGCCCCATGATCAAAGCATTCGGCAGCAACTTTGGAAAAAATACCAAAGCAGTTATTATTGTAAAAGAAAATAAAGAAGTAAAAGGCGTACAGTTTCCGTTAAAATACACACTGTCTTTCGGCCCGGTTGAATCTGAAGTGGAAAACACTACAGTAAACGTTAATGAAGGGTTGGAAGAAAAATGGTACCATGTTAAGTAGTTAGGCGAGGTTAAAAAAGTTAAACTGGTTAAAAGGGTTAAAAAGGTTTGGTATTATACCGGCCTTTTTAACCCTTTTAACTTTTTTAACCTGGTTTAACTTTTTATTCCTCATCTAACAGATCCGGCCTCCGCTCTTTTGTCCTGAGCAATGATTGTTCATGCCGCCATTCTTCTACTTTTTTCGGATCGCCCTGTAAGAGCACATCGGGTACCTTATTGCCACGAAAATCTGCGGGGCGCGTATATACCGGCGGTGCGAGTAAATTATCCTGGAACGAATCAAACAGCGCAGAAGTTTCATCATTCAATACACCGGGTAATAAACGGCCGATCGCATCAACCACTACTGCAGCAGCCAGTTCGCCGCCACTTAATACATAATCGCCGATGGAAATTTCTCTGGTAATATATTTCTGCCGGATGCGTTCATCAATGCCTTTGTAATGGCCGCAGATGATCAGTATATTTTCTTTGAGTGATAAACTGTTTGCCGTTTTTTGATTGAATGATTCTCCGTCAGGCGTCATAAAAATAATTTCATCATACTTTTTTGCCTGTTGTAATTCATCGATAGCATTGGCTAAAGGTTCGGGCATCATTACCATTCCTGCGCCGCCACCGAATTGATAATCGTCAACCTGCATATGTTTATTAATGGCCCACCTGCGCAGATTATACAGGTTTACATTGAGCAATCCTTTTTCCTTTGCACGTTTCATGATGCTGTGATTGAAAGGGCTCTCTAATAATTCAGGAACTACCGTGATGATATCGATCTGCATGCTGTAAAAGTGCTGAAAAAAAATCAAAAGCTATTGCTCCACATAAAACTCAGCTTTTGCCTGCGTTGATCAGTGACCGGTTTTCCATCCTGTGAAGCAGGTTTCCATTTAGGGCTTTCGGTAATGATGCGTACTGCTTCCTTTGCTATTGCGGGATGAATATCTGCCAGGTTCTCTACAACAATATGCATGGTCTGCCCTTCCGTGCCTATCTCGAAAAGTAGTTGCACTGTTTGTTTAACAAACTTCTCCCCTTTGGGTATGCTAAGATATTTATGTGCGATCTCCCGGTTCATATTTCTCTCCAGGTATTTTATCCATTGCGCATTACCGCCCGGAAACTCAGCAGGATGTTCAGGATGTGCTATGCTTTGCATCACCTCTGTGCTATCTTTCTTTTCCTGCGAAAAGCCGGTAAAAAAAATTAAAGAAGCTATGATCAAAGAAAAGATTTTCATACGCCATTTAATTAAATACAAAAGTGGAGACCTGCCGTTTCCGATAAGTAGAAGCTTTGCCGTTTAATGTGGCGGGGATCCATTTTGGAGAAGATCTCAATACACGGTAGATCTCATTTCTAACGGGCTGGCTTATCTGCCCTTCAATATTGATCAGCCCGATCGTTCCATCTGCCAGCACATTAAAAGTATACACTACGCGTTGTGTGCTGCCAAACCTATCTTTTTCTTTTTGTGTCATTTGCGAAGACATCAGTTTTACATGAAAACCTGTATCGAGGTATTGTTGCCAAGCAGTATCTCCACCCGGAAAAAATGCAGGCGTATTATTATCCTGCGCCTGAATGCCGGTGAAAGAAAATAATACGATCAGGAATGCAGCTGTTTTTTTCATCCTATTTTAATCAATTCACAAATGTCAGCGATTGTTTGTGACGGTATGGAACCGGTTTGCCTTTATCAAAAGCAGGTGACCAATTTTTGCTGCTGAGTTTCAGTATGCGTGTAAATTCTGCAGCTGTGCCATAACCCGGATCTCTTTCAATTTGTATGTCATGAATGGCTCCTTCAGAATCAATCAGGAAATTACCGATCACCGTGTAACGCCCGCCTGGTGCGCCTTGCCGGGTTAACAGGTTCCTGTCGAGATTTGTTTCCAGAAATTTTGACCACGCGTTCAGGCCTCCTTTGAACTCAGCCCTTTTTTCAGGATTCGCAACAGCGGCCACTGAATCTTTGGTATCCTGAGCATAAGTTTTGACAGCTGTTAAGAACATCGTTACAATAAACAGCAGCAGTAATTTATTTTTCATACTAACTATTTTTTATTGTTCCATAAAACCACCCAGGTCTCGCCTTTCTCTTTTTGTAGGCCGGCCTATTTTACTCATGCGTTTACCTGTTTGAAAAGTTGCCGCATCAAATTTAATACGATCCAGTTCTTCGGCGGGCGTAATATCCATATAATATTTTATGGCTTCTGCATATTGAACGCGGCTGTGTAAAAGGCCGGTAACCCGTATCACCCATTTGCGGGATTCGGTTTTTACATCATACTCATCGCCGATGTTTACAATGCGTGAAGCTTTCACTGCATCGCCTTTCATTTTTACTTTGCCTTTATCACATGCATCACCCGCCTGGCTTCTTGTTTTAAATAAACGGATGGCCCAGAGATATTTATCGATGCGTAATTTTTCTTTTGCGTCTGCCATGATAAGAATAATAGTCCATTGACCATGGTCCATGGACTATGGTCTATAAACTATGAACTTTTCATTTCTGTATAAAACCGATGAAAGTATGGGATCGTTTCAATGCCTTTATAAAAATTAACGAGATCAAATTTTTCATTCGGGCTGTGAAGGTTGTCGCTATCTAATCCAAATCCCATGAACACGATCTTCAATCCCAGTTCTTTTTCAAACAATGCACAGATAGGAATGCTTCCGCCACCGCGAACAGGTATCGGGTCTTTTCCAAAAGTTGCGTGAATGGCTTTGGCTGCCGCTTTGTATGCATCGGAATCAATTGGTGTCATATACGGCTCACCGCCATGATGCTCTGCTGCTTTTACCGTTACGCCGGCCGGTGCAATACTTTTAAAATAATTCAGTATTTTTTCTGTGATCCTGGTTGAGGATTGATCCGGTACGAGCCTGCACGAAATTTTTGCAAAAGCTTTTGATGGCAAAACCGTTTTTGCGCCTTCGCCAGTATATCCACCCCAGATCCCATTTACTTCAAGTGTTGGGCGGATCCCGGTTCTTTCATTGGTTGTGTAATTTTTTTCGCCCCAGAGATCGGTTACACCCAGGTCTTTTTTATATGCATTTTCATCATAAGGCGCCTGCGCCATTTTTTTTCTTTCTTCATCGGTTGCATTTACCACATCATCATAAAAACCGGGGATAGTGATATGATTATTTTCATCATGGCAACCCGCAATCATTTTTGCCAGCATCGTGATCGGGTTTGCAACAGCGCCGCCATATACACCGCTGTGCAGGTCGCGGTTAGGCCCGGTTACTTCCACTTCAATATAACTCAATCCGCGAACGCCGATATCAATAGAAGGCGTATCAATACTTAACATAGAAGTATCGCTGATCAGTATCACATCGGCTTTTAGTAATTCTTTATTTGCTTTTACAAATGTGGCGAGGTTAGGGCTTCCCACTTCTTCTTCCCCTTCAATGATAAATTTAACGTTGGCCTGCAGGGTGTTTGTTTTTGTCATAGTTTCCAATGCTTTTACATGCATATAGAACTGGCCCTTGTCATCACACGAACCGCGTGCAAATATCTTTCCGTCTTTGATCACCGGCTCAAAGGGCCCGCTGTTCCAGAGTTCCAGCGGATCGGCAGGCTGCACATCGTAATGCCCGTATACCAATATGGTTGGTTTAGATGCATCAAATATTTTTTCTCCATACACAACCGGATGGCCGGCCGTGGGATAAATGGTTACGGTATCAGCGCCCGCTTCAAGTAATCTTTTTTTAACTGCTTCAGCACAACGCAACATATCTTCTTTGTGCTCGCTGCGTGCGCTTACACTTGGTATGCGTAACAACTCCAGTAATTCGTTTAAAAAACGATCCTTGTTTTGTTCCTGATAATCTTTCCAAACCTTCATGATCTTGATTTTGAGATTAATTATATAATTGATGATATTTAATTATAAACAAATTTACAAAGGAAATGATGTGCTATGTAAGATTTTGTAAAAGGTTTTGCGTGAGCCGTGAGTCGTCAGGCGTGAGTGAGATTTTCTTTTACTCACGTCTCACGCCTCACGATTTTATAAATGATGTTTTTCATTCGATATGATATTCTCCAAAGTCCATTGCAACCTTTTTTCAAAAACATGTTGCCGTACCGGGCAATCGGTTTTGATACAGATAGGGCAACCTGTGGGAAGACAACCATCTGTATGCACAAACAACTCGCTCGCGTCGCCAAACTGCTTTTTAATTAATATATGAAGCTCATCTATCTCAACATGTGCTTCATTGATATTTAAATACCATGGAACGGTAAGATGGCAATCAAAATGCAATAATGAGCCATACTTGATCACACGTAGATTGTGAAGATCGATCCAGTTGGCGCGCCTGTTCTCATTCAGTATTTTGATGAACTGGTTCAACAGTTTGATATCGGCTTCATCCATGATACCGGCAAGCGATGAGCGGATTATTTTATAACCGTTGTATATGATCAGCACGCCCATTCCCAGGGCAATTACTTTGTCGAGCCAAAACAGATTGGTCAAAAGTATAATGATCAATCCTGCAATAATGCCTAAAGTAGAATACGTGTCAACCTGTAAGTGTTTGCCGCTTGCCTGTAATGCTGGCGATGAATTTTTTTTGCCTATATTAATGCAAATAGTTCCTGCAATAAAATTTACCACAGCAGTGATCACGATCAGCCACAAACCAATATTTAGTTTTTCAAGCGGGCTGTGTTGTACAAAATTTAAAACTGTTTCATAAATGATCATGATGCCTGCGCCAACGATCAGCCCGCCTTCAATTGCGGCTGAAACGAATTCGGCTTTTCCATGTCCGTATGGATGATCGAGATCGCGCGGTTTGGCGGCCACATATAAACTATACAACCCGATAAAGCCTGCCATCACATTCACAATACTTTCCAGCGCATCCGTAAGAATAGCGAGAGAATGCGTAAACTCATAAGCGATGATCTTGGTAAGGAACAATACCACACTCAGTACCGTGATCCAGAATTGTACGCGAAAGTTTTGTTTGGAAGAATGCATGTAATTTGAAAATTTGAAAGTGTGCAAATTTGAAAATGGGATTGCTATGAAAATTTTCAAATTTTCTCCCGCCTTGCGGGATCAAATTAATTCTATTGTATAATTGATCGCACAATGTTTGGCAAGCATGGCAGATACACCGCAATATTTTTCCTGCGATAAACTTATTGCTCTTTTTACTTTGTCAAGATCATCCTGTTTGGCATCGATCTTATAAACCATGTTGATCGACTTATACACTTTCGGATGATCTTCTGTTTGTTCGGCTTCTGCTTCTATTTCCAGTTTGGTAAAATAAACTTTCATTTTTTTTAATATCTCCACCACATCCATTCCGCTGCAACCGCTCAATGCGCCGAGTACCATTTTTTTTGGGTTCATGCCACTGCCTAACCCGCCGCCTTCAACAGATGTATCAATACGAACCGTGTGGCCGCTGTCTGCGGTTGCATCAAATGCCAATGCATCCACCCATTTTGTTATCGTCTTCATGTATATCAGTTAAAATGAAAAGTGAATAGTTAAAAGTGAAATAAATGACTATTCACTTTTAACTATTCACTTTTAACTTATTTCTATGCGGTCTCGTAACGCTTCTGCACAAAATCCCAGTTCACCACATTCCACCAGTTTGTGATATAGTCGGGCCTTTTGTTTTGATATTTGAGATAGTAAGCATGTTCCCAAACATCCAGCCCTAATAATGGCATGCCTTTCAGGTCGGTTGTATCCATCAATGGATTATCCTGGTTAGGTGTTGAACCAATTACTAATTTTTTATCAGGGGTTAAGATCAGCCATGCCCATCCACTGCCGAAACGGTTCTTGCCGGCATCTGAAAACTGTAGTTTACATGCATCGAGTGAACCAAAATTTTGAGTGATGGCTGAAGCAAGCGCTCCTGAAGGATTGGTTGCCGTACCGGGTTTCATGCATTGCCAGAATAATTCATGGTTATAATGCCCGCCGCCATTGTTGCGCATTTTTGGCGAATATTTTGAAATGTTACGCAATACATCTTCCAGCCGCGTACTGTTTGGATCAACTTTTTCGGCGGTACATGCTTCAGCTAAATTTTTTGCATAAGCGCTTGCATGTTTACTGTAATGTATTTCCATCGTCATTGCATCGATCACCGGTTCGAGTGCAGTGTAACTATAAGGCAAAGGCTGTTGTGTAAATGTATTGCCAGCAGTAACCGTTCCTGCATGTAATACCGACGGCAATCCTGCAATACTGATACCTGCTGCGGCGATGCCGGTAGTTTTAATGAACCTGCGGCGGCCTGAATTATGCGTTGACATAAATAAATGGTTTTAAGATGATTTTTTAGTGAACCTAAAATTAGCCAAAAAACTCCGCAACTGTTTGAATGATCTGTAATAGAATTCCTGGTTAAATAACTGCGAATCCCGCATGGCTTTATAAATAAGGAAAACAGCGATCGGGGTAAGTATAAAAGTAGACATCCACATACCCACAAACGGGCTTGCCTGGTCGGCCTTTACAAATTTTTCACCAAAAGTGTTGAAAAGATAAAAGGTCACAAAAAAGATAATGGCAAAAACCAATGGCGTACCCAATCCGCCCCTTCGTATAATAGAACCCAATGGCGCACCGATCAGGAACAGGACGAGACAGGCAACCGACAGGGTAAACTTCCTGTGCCATTCGATCGCATGTAAACGCAACGATTTTGTTTTTTCCAGATAATCAGTTGCCAGCACGGCGATATTATTTTTTGCACTTGAAACCTGGCCCGCGGCAGCATCATATACATTTTGCTTGATGCTGTCTGCGATCAGTTCATCGAACTTTTTTACTTTTTTTATAGAGTCTGCCGCAATCACTGCCCAGCCGGTATCGAGATAATGCGAAAATCTCAGGTAGGGAGAGATATCCCTTATAGATTTTCTATAATAGAAACTGTCTAAATTCTCCAGCGAATCTATCGTGCTGTTAAGCTGCCGCAGGCTAAGCATTTTGGGATCATAAAAAGAACTGTCGCCCGATTGTTTTAACTGAAAACTTTTCAGGTCGAACATTTTTTTATATTCACGAAATCCCATACGCGTAAAATCAGTATTGATCGTTGAGCGGCCGCCTTTTTCTTCATAACGCCAGCCGTTGTGTAAGATGAATTCAAGAAAGCGTTTGTCTTTACTGATCCGCATCACGCCGCTTTCAGCCATCAGCATATTATCCTGCAGCCCGTTCTTTTTTTCAAAAATGATCACATTCTGAATTACGCTGTCGTTCTTTTCTTTCTTGCCCAGTTTGATCACATAACCTTCCATCTTATCGAAAAACACACCTTCCTTAATATCAAAGGCAGGCTTGGCAACAATGATATCATATTTTAATGCCGATAATTTTTTTTGTGAAACGGGAATGATATTATTTGCAAACAGAAAGGCCAGGCCACTCATAAAAATGGCGATCACTGTTAATGGCCGCATAAAACGCAGCAATGGTATACCGGCCGCTTTAATGGCAACGAGTTCAAAAGATTCGCCAAGATTGCCAAAGGTCATAATGGATGCAAACAGTAAAGCCAATGGCAGCGCCATCGGAACATCTACCAGGCTCACAAGCCCGATCAGTTTTAAAATGGTAAAAGTATCAAGGCCCTTCCCGATAAGGTCATCAATGTATAACCAGAAGAACTGCATGGTTATTACAAACAATGAAATGCAGAATGCAGCAATAAAGGGACCGATAAACGAACGGATGATGAGTATATCAAGTTTTTTTATCACTTTGTCCTTTCTTAATATTGTCTGATGAGCCCCGCAAAAGTAACGCTTTCGCCAAAGGAACTGGAACTGGTAACAGATGCCGGTTGGATTTTAACAAAGAACGGCGTGATCCGCAAAGTGTATACGCTTTTTGGCCAGCTGAGTGAAGTGTATAAAAATGAATTGGAAAAATATCCCACCCTGGTGTGGCAACAGGATGATTTCCGTTCACCCAAAATAGCGAAGGGCGAACAATATGAAGGGTTGCCCTGGGTGATATTGGATCATCCGCGTCATTTTACTTCAACTGATTGCTTCGCGATCAGGAGTTTTTTCTGGTGGGGAAAATTCTGCAGTATCACGCTGCAGTTGTCCGGCAGCTACCAGGAAAGATATGCAGGCCCCATTCAAAAATATTTTGATTCGGATAAAAAGACCGGTGAATGGTTCATCGGAACAAATGATGATCCGTGGCAACATCATTTTGAGGAAGACAATTATCAGCCGATTGAAAACCGGAAAGAAAGATCCTTTTTACAATTACCTTTTCTTAAGATCGCAAAAAAGATCCCATTACATGAATGGGACGGCTTGCCCGTATTTTTTGAAGAAAATTACCGTGAAATATTAAAGATGCTTGGCGCAGTGTGAAATACTATGCGCCGCCCAGCCTGTGAAACAGGTCTTTTAACTGGTACTGCCATAACTGGCTCTGATCCTTGATCTCATTCTTTTCAGCAAAATCTTTTACCACCAGGATAGTTTGATTGGAGATCTCTGTTTTTTCAATGCGGAACTCGAAGTATTCATTTTTTTCACTGTGCAGCCAATGGAACCTGATAAATTTATCTTCTTCTTTATCCAATACTTCCGCTTTATCGGGTACACCGCCGCCCCATGAAAAACTGTACACGTTTTCCCATTCATCTACTTTATCAGCAAACCATTCCTGTAAACCTGCGGGAGTAGCTAAAAATTCGAACAAAATAGTTGGTGAACATCTGACCGGAAACTCCAACGTAAATAGTTGTTTCTTACTCATTACAATCTCTTTAACCTACAATTCATCGAATCCACTACAAATAATATTTCTGCAGGGTTGACCGCTTTTTTAATATTGGCCACTTCCGTCATCATCGTTTCATCAACAGCCAAGCGGCCGGCGGTATCGATGATGATCACATTTTTATTTTTTGATCTGGCTTCTTTGACCGCATTCAATGCAATGGACACTGCATCATTATTTTCGCGTTCGCTGTATACGTCCACGCCAACCTGTTCGGCCAATATAGTTAACTGATCGATCGCTGCGGGCCGATAGATATCAGCCGCCACCAATAAAACAGATTTCGCTTTTTTTGTTTTCAGGTAATTGGCAAGCTTGCCGGTAAATGTTGTTTTACCACTTCCCTGCAAACCCGCTACCAGTATGATCGCCGGGTTGCCGGTGATGTTGAACTGCGCTTCGGTGCCACCCATCAATTCAGTTAGCTCGTCTTGCACGATCTTTACCATTAACTGGCCGGGGCTGATCGCATTAATTACTTTTTCGCCGGTAGCTTTCTCTTTTACTTTATCCGTAAATTCTTTGGCGATCTTAAAGTTCACATCGGCATCGATCAATGCGCGGCGGATATCTTTTACCGTATTGGCAATATTGAGTTCGTTGATGCGCGCTTCGCCTTTGAGGTTCTTGAACGCCGATTCTAATTTTTCACTGAGAGAGTTAAACATGGATCACAGATTTCTTGATAGTATCACAAATAAAAATGAATACGGGTACTTTTCATTTTGGGTTGCAAATATAACTGAAAGAAAATTGCCACAGAATACACAGAAGGCACAGACCATTCTGTGTTATTCTGTGCCTTCTGTGGCAAAAAATTTCCGGTTTGAAGTTTAGCCGAGATAAAAACGCAGGTGTTTAGAACGGTTAGTACTTCGCAATTTTGTGATCGCTTTATCTTTTATCTGCCGCACTCTTTCTCTTGTTAAATGAAACCGTGCGCCGATGTCTTCGAGGCTGAGCGGATGGTCAACGCCTATTCCGAAGAAATAACAAACCACTTCTTTTTGCCTTTCTGTTAAAGTACGCAGGCTGCGTTCTATCTCCATTCGCAATGATTCGTGATGTACGAGGTTTTCATCTGTTCTTTCTGCATTGGGATTTTCCATGAGATCGAGCAGGGTACCGTCTTCCCCGTCAGACAAAGGGGTATCCATACTTATATGCCTGAAGCCAACACTCATGGTGGCGGTTACTTCTTCAATACCGATCTCTAAAATTTCGGCAAGTTCTTCGGGTGTGGGTTCACGTTCAAATTCCTGTTCCAGTTGCTGGTATGCTTTGCTGATGCGGTTAGTAAGCCCAACTTTATTCAATGGTAAACGCACAATACGGCTTTGTTCTGCGAGGGATTGCAAAATACTCTGGCGTATCCACCATACGGCATAAGAAATAAATTTAAACCCGCGCGTTTCATCAAAACGCAGAGCGGCTTTGATCAACCCGAGATTCCCTTCATTGATCAGGTCGGGTAAGGTGAGGCCCTGGTTCTGGTATTGTTTGGCAACCGATACCACAAAACGCAGGTTGGCTTTGATGAGCCTGTCTAACGAACATTGGTCGCCCTCGCGTATACGCATGGCCAGTTTTACTTCTTCTTCTGGAGAGATCAGGTCAACCTTGCCTATTTCCTGCAGATATTTCTCAAGGCTTTGAGATTCACGATTGGTAATAGACTTCGTTATTTTGAGTTGGCGCATACTCATAATAAACAGGTTTTGATTGTATGTTAGTATTGGTAAATAAACCCGGGTTACAAAGGTTGAGCGAACAAAACACTACGCCACATAGTTCGGTTGTGTAGCAATTTAACAAATTTCCAAAACTTATCAAAAAAAATATCTTTTT